>JAEIGA010000016.1_pt1 | contig 199559 bp, 178 predicted proteins | sample 9270691 | NCBI WGS metagenome assembly JAEIGA01 (sample SAMN17057246, study PRJNA624740) | gut metagenome | biome: biome; isolation source: fecal sample | host: Bos grunniens | place: China: Xizang | collected 2019 | reverse complement strand
CAGAGCATTCATCATGACACTTATCTGTACAACCATCCATGCCACAATGACAAAACACTGTACCTTTGTTTCCGGCACCTTTGTCACAACCAGTATCACATGTATTGGAACATCCTATACATTCTGTGGTACATTTAGTTTTACAAGTGAAACTACATCCGCCATAACAATCGGATATACAACTAGATCCACAAGAACTAGAACCACATCCTGAAGAACACGATGAAGCACACGCATTTGAACAACCTGCACCACAAGTGGCCTTACAGTCACCTTTACAGTCATCTTTACAATCAGTAGCACAATTATTATTAATACAAGAAGTTCCACACGTTCCTTTACAACCAGACCCGCATTTATCACTACAACTAATTCCACATGTGCTAGTAGAACAGTTAGTACCACAACTGGTTCCGCAGTTTTTTCCACACGTACCAGCACAAGACGCACCACAATAACCTTGGCAACTACTACAACCATCTTTACAACTATTTTTACAAGTATACGAACAACTATTAAAGCACGATGTTCCACACGTTCCACCACAGCCAGCTTTACAGTTTTCACTACATCCGCCCTGGCATGCGCCTCCACATCCTTCTTTACAATCCGCATAACAACCATCGGAACATGTTCCACCACAGCCACCTTTACAAGCTTCGCCACAACCAGTAGAACATCCATTACCACAAGTAGCCGTACAGCCAGACGAACATCCGCTAGAACATGCACTGCCACATGTAGTATCACAGTTAGTATAACATGAGGCACTACATCCAGTGTGACAGCCTTCACTACAAGACGTTTTACATGTAGTAGAACAAGTGATACATCCAGTTTTGCCATTATCCATATCAATAGCAACTTGACGAACTTCGTTATATAATTTAGCTAATGGACCGATAGACGTCTGTCCACTTTTAGATGTATTAGTATATGGATAGTCGGCGCTTCCACTAGAACTAGCTTTATAGTTTATTACACCTTTAGCATAGTTCTGTAGATTATTCATGTCGGCTACGGTTACATTATCACCATCACTTTTAGCACTAGGAGCAGCAGAATCTTTATTCACGCCTCTAGCTTTAGCAGCATTTTTTATATCATTTACGAGCGCATTATACTGATTAGACGATATCATATCAGTTAATTTTGCCCATGAAGAAGTAAGAGCCATATTTTCTTCCTCCACTTTATCTTTTTTATAGCTATTATAAATATATACCAATCTTTATAATGTTTTAGGCCGCATTTTTGCAAAAATAACTCTAAATCTAAATGAAAAATGCGGATAAACTGCGTCTATATCACATTCGTCCTGCGGCCGAACAAGAAGAACCATTACCACATTCTCCACCACATGCGCTAGCACATCCACCTTGACAAGCATCTAATGAACAACCAGCATATGGGCAACTACTAGGTCCTCCACAACTACTAGTACAACTATAATTACATCCGCCATTAGTATAACAATTAAAGTAACAGCTAGATCCACAAGAACTAGAAATAAAAATAACTAGGGCCATTTAGACCCTAGTTATTATAATAAAACAATCGCTGTGTAATCGAATTATACACCAGTAGGAGAAGACCAATAAGATGCTTTCGTACCTGCTTTTCCAGCAGTTGTTGTAGTAGAAGCATACAATATATTTTCTGTCTTATACAAAGTACGACTAAGTGTTGAAGGATCATATCTTGAACTGTTTGTCAAAGATAAACCTTTTAGTGTCAATGTATAGTTCTTATTGTAATTTGTACCATCATTGCTGTTAGATATGTCGTATGAACTTGTTATTCCCCAACTATCTTCAAGGTCACTTATCTTATAAGAAGCAGCAGATTTATTATATATTGATCCGTCTGTCCACTGATAACACTCTGTACATGTAACAGATGTTCCACGACGTTCAGCTGGAGTATTTCCAACTCCAATAGGAATAAACGACGCTTTATCAGCTACATACATCCATTTATACTTACAATCAAATGATTCGGTCTGATTAATAGTCACAGTACCATCATTCTTATAGTATTTATATGTAAGTATTTCTTTTAACGTAGAAGAATCTATTTTCCTAGATATAAACTCTTTATCAACTACACCAGTATTAGTTCCACCTAATGGAGCACGTACATCCCAGAATGTAGGAACTGCATAATATACAATAGACGACGTTGAGGCATTCGTAGGTGTTTCAGCAGTATATCTATAATAAGTTTTAGATAAGGTTTTCTTAGCCAATCCACCAATAGAATAGCTTATAGTATATTTTGTACCATAAAGATATCTCCATTGTGCTCCTCCAACATATCTGTCATAAGTTTTAGTTCCTTGCGTTTTCGTTGGTGTTCTAGAAACAGTCTTTGTTGAGGCGTTTCCATCAGCAAACCATTGCTTAACTACACAACCGAATTCAGTATCAAAAGATGATGCTGTCCATGTACCATTTGAGAACTTATATGGGCGTATCAATCCGGTATCACATTGGTAACCAAATTGTGACAATCCGTTTCTAAGTTTAATTTGACCTGTTTTACCTTTTACACCAAGATATATTGACGAGTATCTTCCACTTGTAGAAACATCTATTGCATTAGCAGTCGATGTATGAGCAGTTTCTGTTATACCATAAGCAGCTAAAGCAGTAACCAACGTAGATTCCACAGTACTATTATCACTTGAGCTCACGCACAATACAGTTCCAGCTGGGAAAGAATTGATCTTAGTTGCTAAAGCAGCAGATGCCAAACATCCAGAATATTCTGTGACGACTACTCCATCTGATTCAGGAACAAATGCACTATAATAGAACATTCCGGCAGTTGTATTATTTTCTAATACTATATCCGCCGATGCTCGTCTATAAACGACATGTCTACCATAATCAGCTGTTAGTGTTCCACTTGGTCCACAATCTGTCCAAGCACAACTACCATCAAGAATAGCAACCATATCAGGAATAGGTGTTGTCTGTTGAATAAGTTCTTCGCCAACAACCTCTGATGACGGTCTTGGCCAAGTTTCAATTCCTTCATACGTAGGCTTAACAGTATTTCTAATATCTGTATAAACACTGGTTAGATATTCGGAATTATTGTGACTATTTGTTTCTGGAACATACCACGCAGCTTCCGTACAAGTCTCACTCTGTAATACAGATAAATTCTTATCCATAGTATAATTAGAATTAAGACTTTTATATTTTTCTGGATAATCATATACGCTAACATACTCTTCATGAAAATAAATTTTCCAATCATATGTGTCATAATAATATCCAGTCATGTAACGTCTAGTTTGTGTTCCTCGGTGTTCCCAATCAAAATCGTCATTATAATAATACAAGTTTCTAGATACTGTTGGAGAAGATTTGGTAACTGACGCTGGCACACTATAATATGTGTGAAATTGTGAGTTACCTGAACTATCTTTAGGTTTCTCAACAACCCATCTAAATCTAGTAGACCTATCAACAAATGTATCCTTCCATTTACGAACAATATCTAAATCGTTGAAACCTTCCCAATGTTCTAGTGGATATTTCTCCTCAATTAATTCAGAAAATGCCACTTTGTTAGGATCATATGCTTGACCACCAGACCCAATTCCACTGCCTACTCCTGTGTCTGATGGATCACTGAGTTCAATTACCGGAGCAGTGACAGAATCAAAAGGGCGTCGATACCTACCTACCTTTCTAAAATGAATCTCAGCATCATTATCGTCAAATGTTAATAGAGTTTCATTTCCTCTAGCAACATATCCTTTAGCTGGGATCCACCAAGCTTGTATGTAGTAATTTGGAAGTTCAAAAATCGAATATCTATCGATAATATCATATGACAATCCAAATTGTCTATCATATATCGAATCATACGCACCTTTGACCTTTCTAAATACATCACCTTCTTGATTTTCTAAGCACTCTTTAATTCTACGTTGATATCCATCTAATGCAGATATTACTTCGAACTGACCATAATATGTATTAAACACACCTTCGATCTTTGCAATTCTAGATATACCTTTTCCATAAGCAGTATAGAAATCAGCAAAGTTTACAGTTCCTTTTCCAAATACACCATAATTATGCATTTTGAATAGATTTCTACCAGCTCTAGCAACATTTATATCGTATGTGTCGGCAATCTTTTTACTTCCAGCTTCATCGAAAGAGTAAGTTATTCTCTTACGATTTACACCATAAGGAGTAAATTTCCAAGTTCCACCATTAGAATGTGTTATGATTCCAAATGTATCATAGAACGTTCCATCTCCATTACCAACAAATCTAACACAATATGTGTCTCCTTTTCCTCGTTCAAGGTTTAAAGGAATGCTATTTATTTGTGGCAAATCATTGTGATTGGTTGTATGAAGCTTTCCACTTACAGATATGACATCTGGGGCAGATCTCTCTAAGAAACCTACAGAACCTGGTAATCCAATATTTATAAGAGATATGTTTTCCAATGCAAATTCGTCTTTGAATTCGCTCCTATTAATATTATTATAACCATATTTCACTGGTTCCGTTCTAGCATCAACATCATTAGATGTAGACGTTTTATAAGTTTCAATAAAGAATTGTGCATCTACGTTGTTGTGCAACGTATTTACAGGATATATACGTACATCAACTATATCGTCATTATTAAGACCTAGAGCTCTACTATAATCCACAAATCCTATAAAGTCCCAAGTATTAGCTACTTGTGAATCATATGATGCTGGATAAGATGTACTATTTGGTTGAACCTTATAGAACGCAGTTTGACGTCCACTAAGTTTACTAGTGTACAATTCTGTAATTCTTGCATCAAACCTATCTATAGCCAGCACTTTAAATAATGGGCTAGGAACACCAGACTCTCTATCATTTCTACTAATTATTGGCGTTTTTTCTACTTCATAGAAAATACTTTTACCAGTAATAGGAGAACTAATAGAAACTTTATATCGTATAGCTTCTTGTCTAGATATAGCATCGACTTCTTTTTCTGTTCCGATAGTACGAAGTTTACATTTAATAGCAAACGCATTATTGTCTTTTGAAATGCGAATTCTCGTGGAATATGATGCTCCGGATAAGCTTCTCAATGGATTATTACGAATTGTATCTTTTAAAACAAATTTGTTAATAAGATTAGTATGTCGAATTCGTCCATTTTCATCTCTATCAGAATATGTCGATATCAATACTGTTCTTCCGGCTCTATCTTCTGTTACGAGATGGCCACAGTTATTCAACACTTTAAACGTTCTATAGTTTGGTGAGATAAACTTTCCATATACTTCAGAATTCAAAGAAATTACAACATGTGATTTTCTTAATCCTCCAGTAATACTCTCATCAGAGTTAGAATAATTTTCATAATATGAAATATCAAATCCTAACAAACCATCTTTTCCAGAATCTATCTTTGTAAGATATTTAGGAACAAATGAGAATCTACTAACAGGAGCATATCCTTTTGTGGTATATCTAGTATTACCGAAAATATATACGAATTGCTTACTTTGGATAATATTATCAAAAATATCCCAAGCAGAACTATTTAGACCATCAGGCGTGTCTACTAAAATCTTAGCAGCATCATTATATTTTGCCACATTAAGTATATTAACGTTTCCAGTATCAGCATCAGCAAATGCATAGTTATACAAATGTGAACCTGTTGTGAAGAATCCTAAGAAATTTCCACCATTTTCTTTTAAATATCCTGTGGAATTTCTGTTAGTAAAGTATCTAGTAAAGAAACCATTAGAATTTTCAAATGGTATTTTGTCAGAAACGTTTGATGATATTGCGAAATCTAAAGCATCTGTTTCTACTAAATACTCATGTATCATAAGATCTTTTGATGATGCAAGAACTACATATCCATCAGAATTCAAATCGATGTATACATCAGACGCTTCCGTTTCAAATACAGTTTCTGTTCCTGATCGCAATGGTAAGAATTCCAAATCCAATAGATTCTGATTATCAGAATATTTAAGTATTGCTGGCACCAATGCGCCGTTTGCATTTTCTACATTCACATAAAATACATTCTTTCCACCGTTAGAAAGATGTCCCACATATTTTATATCTCGTTCACCATTAAATGTAGATGTAGAATACCATCTACCTGTTCCGGAGCTATTTGCAAATAAGAAATGAGGAACCTTATTTACTTCTAAGAACAATAATAGATCGCCAGCTTCTGTAACATACCCGTATGGTTCATCTACTATAGCAATATCATCGTTTATCCAATCTGTTCCTCCAATACTAGACAGAACAGAAGAAACTCCTCCATCAGTACTTCGATACAACTGTTTGAAATCGCTCGACAATCTATATACATTATTTCCATTCTTATAAATATAGAATGTATTGTTAAATAAGTTTGTATATACAGGTTCTATATCTCTAGGAGGATATAATGCTTTATATTCTTTAAGTGTTTCTGTTGAAAGTTGTACTAATAGTGACGATAGATAATCGTTATCTGATGAATTTCTACCAATATAATACAATTTGCTAATATCTGGTCTCAATACTTCATTATCTACGATAGAATACGTAGAAATAAATGCTGATCCACCAGAGAAATTAATACTATTATTTATATTATCAACAAATAATGATAAGATAGCATTTCTTCCAAAATTCGATCCATCATAGTATATTCCTGGTCCGACCTTATCTACATCATACGAAAGACCTTTGTATGTAGTTATTCCGCCATTTCTTAAACTAATTGACGCAATATATCCATCAGATGATCCAACAACTACGTTTTCATTAAGTTTAGCGGCTGAACGTATGTTAGAAAAATTTACCATAGATCCGTCGTTGTGTATATTAGGACCTGGTAAAGCCCCAGGATTTATTCCATCACTATTTGTCCAAGCATTGTTTGATATCGACATTGTAGCCATTCTACCAGAATCACTAAATACGAACAAAATTTGGTTCAAATAATTTATACAACAATTTATATTTTCTCCAGCAACAGCTGAACCATCGTTATAAATCTTAGAGTCTACAGTAGATCCGTTTACAGTTCCACCAGAATAACTAGTCCATAGTTTAGAAACCATGTTACATGAAGCAATTTTACCCATGTTACCCATTACAACGAGAATAGAATCGCTAACTGTAGTCATAGCTCTAATATTCTGATTGCCCATTGCCATTCCAGAGTTTACACATTCGGAATTAGTTTCATCATCGTATTTATATAAAACACCAGTTTCTAAATTAAATGCGGATACACGGCCTTGGTGACCGCCTAAATACAACGTTGTATCGTAGTGTACCATAGAATACACTGATCCTATAGCCATATGAATGATATTGTCTGGATATACCGTAGAAGTATCAATCAACGAAGATTTATCTATGCTCATCAAATACGAGTCAGACGTTGTGAAATATATCGTAGATCCTATGTCATAGTATGACGTAATAGTCTTTGCTGTAACTAATGGTTCCTCTTTACGAGTCCACAAACCACTTTTTATATCACAATATGCAACTTTGCCGGTAGATGTAAGACAAATAAGTTTGTCATCGTACATTGTTGAATACGTTATATCTTCACCATCTAATAAATATGAGTTTCGGTTATATGCATATCCAGCAGTAGAATTTATAGTGTCATTCTTCATAAAGAATAATCTATCTGAATACCTAGTAGGACTCATTACTACAGCTTTATTAGCTTCTACGTCATTAGAGAAATCGAATCCTTCACCATATTTGATACAATAAACAAACTCATTATTTGATAAGAAATAAAAATATCCATTATCATCGAATGTATAACTAGTTTGATCTCTAAAACTTAAGTCAAATGTCGAAATCTTTTCAGCACGATCATCTTTTGTAACATTTACAAACAAGTCTGTTGTTTTCCAAATAGATTTATCAGTTAAAAAGAAAATTCCAACATCTGTGTTTGTTATACAATTTATTGTGCCAGATTCACCTTGTGAAAGTGGTAAACTGTCTGTATTTCTTGTTCTAAATGGACTTTGTGGGTCAATAGGTCTACTCAAGTCGAATACACTTATAGACGAGTTTGACATTGGGAGAACAAGATAACTGTCTCCGACTATAATCGCAGAACAAATGTCTACAGCAGATTGGATAACTATAGTTTGTTTAACAGAAGCCGAAGTATTTCCTTCAACCTTTATTCTTACAAGATATTGACCGATATAGAAATATCTAAAATCATCATATGATCTTTTCAAAAATACTATATCATAATTCGACAACAGTTTGTCTTTAATGTACAATGTAGACGTGTTGTCAATATTAAGTAATATGTTGAACGTTTTTGTCTCTAAATCGTATTTCAGAATGTGAATTATGTGTGTTGGTCCATCAGAAGAAGAACCTACCACGTCGCCATCGATTGACAAGCTATCATCGTCAGTTATTGTCATATCAACTAATGCGTATACTTCTGAGCTTCCATACAATCTAAATAGCTTTATTATCTTAGCATTTTCATTTCCAAAATATGCAAACTCACTACCATCTCCTAAGAAACGATTAGATATCGTTTTTCCATCAAAATTTACAACATAGCAGTTTTTTGTTTTATAATCTGCATCTACGATAAAATTTTCTTCTGTTCTAAAAATATAACGATTTGCTGTTATTTCAATAACATCGCTTTTATTAGTTATATTCATAGAAGAAAAACTATGAACAACATTTGATGCATCGGTTCTATCATCACTATAGTGGAATTTCCACGATGAATTCAATTTATTCATCTCTGATTTAAAGAACGATTCCTCATAAGTTTTTTCAAGATTTGTCATTCTAGAATAAAAATCTGCGATGTATTTATTATACAAATCTAGCATTTCTTTATATTTAGCATGACCTACGATTTCTGATTCTGGAGAAGTTAATGCAGTAAAAGCATTTACACTAGTTGCCAATTCAGATTGTCTACTTTCAATATCACTGAGTTGGTTTCCTATCCAACTAATCTCATCTAAGAGATCATTATATAACTTATCGAGGTCAGTAACAAGCGAATCACTCAAATTTGAATAATATGATTTTATAAGTTTAAGCTTATTTTTGGTTACCAAGAGCTTACTAAATAGCTCTTTAATATCCGAGGATTGTGAAATATTATCCATAATTTACCTCTCTTAATTGATCTGAAGCTATTACTATGTTTTTGATAATTGGCCTGCGGCCGAACAAGAAGAGGCTGTTCCACACGATGTTACGCATCCATCACATTGGTCGTCACATCCCACGCACATTCCAGTACAATCAGTACACCAATTAACATTCCCAGAACAACCAGTGCAACCATTACATGTATTCCAACAACCTGATCCATGACACACAGTTAAACAACTAGATCCACAAGAACTAGAACTAAAAAAATAACTAGGGTCATTTAGACCCTAGTTATTTGAAAATATCATTATTCGGTCAATAATGTTTCGTCATCTGATGCACAAGATCCATCAGAAGATGGGTATGGATTTTGATCACTGAATGCCCAAACACGTTTAGCCACCTGACCTTCGATTTTAACCTTAGTAGGATAAATCTTTATTTCAGATGAGAAGAATGGTACATCTACAGATATCTCACCATTTACATCGACAAAGACTTTTAAATCTCTATCATACGTAGACACGTTACCTTTTTTATCAGTAAATACTACAAATCTGTTTGGTTCATATCCTTCTTTAGTATATGTAGAAACACTATTTAAAAGGTTTTCATTAAATGGATAATCAATTCCAGAATATACAGAAGTTGTACCATCAATATTGATTATCTCAATAATCTTATCACCTATTCGAACAATGTTATCAGTTGTTTCTGGATTAAGAATCTTATCATTATAAAACTTGACAATGTCATTTACGTTTGATGCGTATAAATGCGAATCATTTGATGACACAGTTTGCACATATCCATCTGTAGGACCAAAGTACTCCCTGTATTTATTTGTAAACAATCTCTTATTTACAATCATCTTAAGTAATCTAACATTTTCCGAATTCTTAAAGAAACTTACCACAGGATTCTTATTAGAATCTAACTCGACCGCCAATGGTGCCATTTCTTTAATCGTTCCCTTTCCAGAAGAAAACTCATAATTTGTTCCTATAAACGCTTGGTTATATTCTGAAACTGGTATAATGGTGTCTATAAATAATACTACTGGACAGAATGTCGAAACAGATTCTATGCTAGGCATACGATCATTTTCGCTATAAACCAGAATATCATTTTTACCTACCAATAATTTAGGTATAATCATTTGACCAAGTTCAAACTGACGTACGATAGTACTATTTTTAGAAATAGACAATTCGTATACTTTTATCATAGTTTTATTAGTATCAGAAACAGTTGTTCCAACATAAATTGTATCCATGACCTCAAATATAAACAAAGTCTTTCCTTCACGATTAAAGCTAAAGTTTTCTCGTTTTACACCATCGTATTTATCGTCAAACACAATGACTCTAGATGTAGAGCTACTATCACCAAGAACAATTATAGAATTGTTTCTACCTTTTATCAGATGCGTTTTATGCAATTCATCATCGCTTAACCCATCAAATAAGTACAATTCGGTTGTATGCAAAGAAAAATCAAAGAATGCATCTTTTGCGGATTTAAACTCAACCGGATATACCAAATTAAATTCAAACAGTTTATTTGTTCCGTAGTTATTTGATAAGACAACGTGATCTTCAAATACAGTAGAGTTTTCAACATCAATGTATTTATCAGTAGTTAAACCTAACGATGTTCCAATACACAATCTCAGATTGGCATCAATATCTGAATTATCAAATGATCTATCAATGAATCTATTCTCAGAAGAGTTATACATATAAGCAATTATAGAATTCAATTCAGTATCTGTTCCGATACCGATGAATAATATTCCACCAGCTTCTGATTCCCAACGAATATTATATCCATCTGGAACATTTATCTTACAAGTAGTGCCATTTGAAATATGTTGGACAAATCTAGTAGAACCAACAGTGTATGTTCTATATGTATCAAATTTAGAACAGTTTATCTCTTCTTTTTCACCACATCGATAATATTTCTTATCATATTGGATAAAATAACAATCTAACTGTCTATGCTCATCGTACGTGTTGTCATTTGCTAAACCTATCACATTTCCAATGGAATTGATATGCATTGACGCATTATTACCATTAGGATCGACAACGTCTAATGTCATGTATCCATTATCACAGATTGTGTTTATAGATGATATTGTATAGTTGGATCTATCCAAACTATACAATTCAGTGAATTCATTGGCGATAATATCGTATTTATATATCGTATCATTTCCATCTTTGTTTCTAAACAAATAGAATGCACAATTTATCATCGTTGGGTCAATAACAACTTCTACAGATTCGGCAGATATATTCGTATTATAACGGATTATTGCACCAGATACTGTGTTTATCTTATACAACACAGATTCATTTGTAGAATAGATAAAGATATAATCAACATTGTCTATTGTGTGAACAAATGTAGGCAATGATAAAGACACAGGTACGTCCAAATCATCGTTTATCGTATCTTCTACACTAGAATACAATGAAATGCTAGATGAGCATGCGTATGCGTTTGTTTTGTCGTATACGTTTAATACACAAGTTTTGTCGCCATCAATTTCATTTGTTTTTGTAAAATGGAATACCTTATTATTGAATTCGATAACTCTATTAAGGATTCCATCGTTTGCTAAATAATCTGTATTTATATTGCCAAACAATTCTATTTTTGATCCATAGAATGGCAAATAAAGATGATCATTTTTTCCAACAATATCAACATTCGTATCCATATATTGGTCAAAAACAATGTTAGCGATATTATCATTGTATCTCAATGGGTTCAATTTATCAAACTGATCAATTCTAGCATATTTTACACATGAACGGTTCTTATTGTTATCAAATAATACAAACGTACCATTTGATAGATTCAATATAGAAGTATCATGTAGATCTCTATATTGGTATTCACTATTCAAACGATCATTTTTGATATCATGAATAGACAATTTTCCGTACGAATCTCCAGCATTTTGTGTTATATAATATACAAAATCATTTGAAATGCATACTGGAATAGAATTTTGCTCTACACAAATGTCAAACAAACATTTAAGTTCGTCTTCTATATCGTATGCTAACATTCTGTATTCGACTGCATTATAAGCTACTCTACGTGTACAATTAAGTCTAATTACAACCAAGTTGTCAAGTTTAAATGCCCACTTTCCATTAACATCAGTCGAAGAGAATCCGTCGCGATAATTCAATATATCAACAACCAATTTTGGTTCTGATAATGAAAGATCTGGGATGATGCACAATGAGCTATCAGGATATATAGCAACCAACGTTTTATCAACAATATTAATACTCTGCGCAGATTGTAGTTCTACCAAATCTTTACAAATTACACTAATATTATTTGATATCAAATCCATCTTATATAGTATTCGTTTAGATTCTGCATCCTTTGTACAAATAAACAGATTGTTACCATCATAACCGTATGATTCCACGTTTGATTTTGACAACCCAAGTTTGCTCAATGTCGAATATCTATCCTTACCATTTGTTGGTAAATACATATAATATTCATTGTTAGATGAACTGTATGCGAATACATATCCTTCAGGAGACAATCCAACGCAACCAGTTACTAGTTCTGAGAAACGTGTGATATTTGCATTATTGTAACGATTGTGCAGATCTATTAAATCTTTTACGATTATAGACCCATCTTTTTGGAAAAGAACAACTTTCATTGTAGTTTCATTAGAATAATACACGTATGCGTCTCTAACATCAGCAAACGTAAATCCTTGTAATGGTTTATCAAATGCAAATCGTTTTCCAGTATCAATATTCAAATCTTCGATAACCTGTGTGAACATTTGTGTCCAACCGTCAATAGAAGAATGTTTCCAAACCACTATTTCTGTTGGTTTAGAACGCTCTACTAAAGCTAGCTTTACACTGTTATCAGCATCATCATACCATGTGCCTATAACTTTGTATGATAATTGTGAATTCAATGCAATTGTACCAAATGATTCATACGTGTACCCATCATCACCAGCTGTATAAAGCAACGTAGAATATTGTTCGTTTAAAAATACATCCGAATCATTTACTCCTACAACGACAATCTTTTGTTTATCCGTTGATAGGTTTGTCATAAATTTTGAAACTGACAATGCATCGCTTATCGTTACATCTTCCCATGAAAAATCAAGTAAATCGTAATCGTTGCAGACCAATTTAACAAGATGTAAATAACTGCGTTCGGAAGAATCTTCTTCCACTTTAGTTGCTCCGACAATCGTGTCTCCTATGAAATTGACATTTTTCAATACAACAGGCAATTCAGGAAGTGTAACCCATTTTCGTCTAGCAACATCAAACAAATCTACAAATTTTGTAAGATCTGTTCCTGAACCTTGCTGTCCAGATATAGCTAACAAGAATTGTTTTCCGCCAATATTCATAGACTGTAACGTAGGTTTATGACGGTTGTATTGTGAAGAAGTTATCTTTCCAATATTTACAACATTAGCAGCATCACGATATATTATAGAGCGTTTATCTACTTCGCTCATAACAGCTAGTGAAACAGAATATGAATCCAAATGTTTAGATTTACCATAAATGTAAAGTTTATCAGGTGAAGAATACATAGGATTAAAGTTAACAGAAGTCTCTATATTGATTGTAGAGATTTCTCTTGGAATATATCCTTCTGATTTAACCAAATCATCTATTCTTATTTTATACAATGATGATCCAGCATCGACGAATCCGTTATATATAGAACCACCAGCAATATACACATAATTATCATCGTATGTTACAGATCTAGAACAACAAGTATCATTGAATAGATTTGGCAATTCTTTATACGATAGCTGTCCAAGAAGGAGCTTGTCGTAATCAAATACAACTATACCGTTTGAACTTACAACAAACGTTTTTGATCCGTATGCTCCGCCAGATATGATGCTTTGTGGACGAGAATTCCATTCAGCATTCAATGTGTATATATCCAATGATCCATTCACAGTTATATTAGTTGTAACAATTGATGCTGATTGTAGATCATATACAAATCGCATAGCTTTAACTGTGCCATCTACTGTTTCATACAACAATATAGCTTGTTCACAAATTGGAGAATGTAACAATACGCGTTTTCTAGTAGATTCATTTATAGTTATAACCCTATGATCATCTTTATTAAGGGCATTGTATACTAAAATTTCTAAAGAATCTGCTTCACCTGATGAAAGGTTCATCATATCACTTTTAAATGATTCTGGTATAAATATAGCAAATTGACCTAACATACAGCCTTTATAATCATAGAAGTATTGACTATCAACATTGTTGGATACATTTATATCTCTCATCCATATGAAGTGTTTATCAGTAGACTTGTCTAGATAATATACAGATGGCTTAGGATATCCAACTTGCTTAAGCATTGCGATAACCATATTCTTTCGTTCAGCTATACCTATAGATTCACACTGTAATCCGAATGTAGAAATTACACGAATATAATCACTGTAATTTCTTTCTCCTAATATCGATGAAGACGAGTCGTCTTGTACACTAGGTACAGTCGTTGGAGTTTTATACAATACAGGTGAAGAAATATCGATAGCATCTAAAATAATAGGAATCCTAAATACATTTCCGCCAACAATCAAGAATCTTCCATCATATAAATCGGATATCGTTACATTTAAAGGATCACGATATGCTGATTTCCATTCAACCTCGTACTTATTAGATTCCAACAATCGTTTAGAATCTTCTATAGTTGGATCTTGGTTATCATCATATTCATTATACAATGGTTTAAAGCTTATTGTATTTGTAGTTTTATCATAGAAAAAGAAAGCTTTTTCAGCATATGCTATCAAAACATTTCTTGCATCGCATATTGCAGAATTGGCAAACAAATCTTCTTTAGATTCACCATATTCTATAGCATACATCTCATCGAAATATTCATCTTTTATTTCTGCATGATTGACGATAGTGTACGTATTCGTATCGATATTGTATGACATTCTGTAAAAATCATAATGATCGAATCTCAACTGTTGGTGTCCATCGACAGTTTCTGTTGCCAAATTTCTTGATCCGAATATCAAATCAACGTTGCCATCTTTATATCCAATAGGATACATCGATGAATCTGTATATTCATACTCTGGTATTTCGCCTATTCTACGTTCTTCGATATTAATAGAATTGTCTACGAAACTTAAAATGTACAATGCATTATCGCACACTTCGCGTTCAACCATTTCTCCAACAGTATTGTGTACAAATTCTCTAACCAAAGGTTTAAATATATAAATCTTATCATTCACTATAATAGGAGAACAATGTATAAGTTTTCTATTTTCAGAAATATCATTATCGAAAACAGATGTTTTTAATGTAAATTCAGTAGAAGGTAAATCTACCCATGAATCTGTTACTACATCGTATTTAAATATCCTATCTTTAACCGTTTCTGGAGAAACTATATCATGTAAAATCTGATTTCCATTATGTACAGCAATATTATACAAAGTTTCTTGGTCTGTTGTATCCAAACGAACTTTATATCCACCGATGCTATAAATGTATCTACCATCAGTAAACAATTGTGAAGCATACATTTCTTCACTTGGTCTAGATAATGATACAACTCGTCCAGTTTTAAGATCTATTTTTTTGTATACTGGAGAATATCCACTAGTATCTTTTCTCAAACCGAGATAATATCTATAATTACCTATTTGTATAGATTGTACACCTTCGAATCCTTGATTATCTGGTATAAAATCCGTATTAGAATTGATAGGTAATTCGTTTTTATTATAACGTGTATCTACACGTTTTATACCAGTCGAGTCTTCATCCAACATCCACGTATCGTTAATCAAATCATATGTTACAACACGTTTAGATGTAGCGAATATGATGTATGTATCAGGTTGATATGAAACTGCTGTGACCTTTTCATTAGCATCAAGATGCGTTGTAAAATATTTAAATTTCTTATTAACAACATCATACAATGAAACATTTCCCTTAGTTCCAGCAAACACGATATAGTTATCGTCAGAATGTACTACTGAAACTGTTTCATCTGTACCATACTTAGAGTTTTCTCTAAATGCACTTACATATTCCACAGAAATTTTCGACAACGTAATATCATCTATTGTAACTATTGCCAATAAGCCTAAATTTGTACAAACAAAATATTTATATTTGTTATCTTCGTACACTCTTGTCACATCTGTTATTTTCATCGCCATAGATAAACCGCGATTACATTCATCCAAATTGATAGAATCAAAAGGATATACGGTAACAGCTGTTGACATATCGTAATCTGAAAATTTACAGATCTTAATACTTTTGTCTGCATTAAAATATACGACTACATCATCGTAATTGTTTTCAGATTTAAACTCTATGAACGATTTTACACAATCGAAACCGTCTGCATTTCTTATAAAAGAAACTTCTGAATATACTGAGAGATTTTCTGGAGCTTTAAAAGATATATCTCTTATACGAGACAAAACTTTATCGGATTTAGAAGTATATAAAATATCAGGAGTATCTTTAGTTATATCCTTCAAATATGAAGAAACGTTTGTTCCACTCAACTTTCTAAATCCGGCAACAGTATCGTTTCCAGAACTATATGAATCGTCAAATACTCTATTCGTTATTTCAAACTTATCCAACTTAGCATCATACGTTCCAACTTCTGTTATATAGATTTTACCAAACGAATCGACGTTTGAATCTACATAATATTTTCCACGCACATTATATTTGCTTTTTGGTCTAACAGTAGTTTTTATAACAAATGGAATTTTATCAACAGATGTAGAAGAGCGTTTGATTAAATCTTCTAGCTTAACCGCAAAATCTTCGACCTTTGGCATATCTTCTACAAGAAGTCTAGAGTTGTATTTAACAGGTGCAACATCCGATGCAATTTCCAAATCGATGTTAGACGATGGTGTCATACCATATGTAACAACTTCACCTTTCGTAGGTCTAATTGTAAACGTCTTTGCATTTGTGTTAATGATGTCAGAGTTTATATCAAACTCACTAGAAGAGATATCTATAGTTTCAAAATTACTATCTGTTGAAGATATTGATGTATCTTTAATCGAAATAGATAAATCAAAATGGATATCTTTATCGGACACATAAGGGACAGATTTAGTCAAACCTTTTTCTTTATCACCCTTAACAACTATAGCATCACGTTTTTCACCAGTGAATGATCCTCGTCCTTCAACGTATGAAAAATCTACGAATGACCCATCTTCTTTAGGAACCAATCTAAATGGTGTAATAGCTGACACATAAATATACACATAATCTTTAGTGTAACTGTATGTGAATGTGAAAGATGGTCCACCTTTATTGTCACCGAACCCATCAATAGATGCTTCATTTCCGATTCCATCTCCAATAGATTCAAATCTAACGTGTGCTTCCAATGGTATATTCTCATACGTTTTAGTATCTTTAATATTAGAACAACCAGTAAACACCATCGAACCAATAAACGTTTTTGTTACTGGAGATGTATTGAATTTTTCTGCTCCCCAGTCAGCAATTTGACTATATGTGAGCACGAAATCAAATGATTTTATATTGTGCTTTCTATCAAATCTAAGTACGTTATATTTTCTTCCGTTAGCAATTTTACAGAATTCTGTAAAATCAGTATCCAACATAGATGGATCTGATTCTGAGAACGTTACGTCTTTCGTAGAAATCAATTGAGTTTCAAAATATTTAAAACTGTTTGGATTTGATGGTTTCAGAAGAGTATTCTTATCAGATATAATCCTATCGCTAATTTTTGAAATCTCAATAGATTGATCAATAGCTTCACTATTCTTTCCTTTATAATCAGATGCTACAGGCGAAGAAACGTAATCCAATTTATTACTCATATGCTCCTCCATACGCATTATTTGCACTGTATTGCCAAGTATTTTGGCTATTATGATGTTTTCGATACATTATATCTTTTAAACATTTTATATGATAATTGGCCTGCGGCCGAACAAGAAGCGCCTCTTCCACACCTAGCATTACATACGCTTATGCATTCTCCACCACAAGTAGAGCTTCTACACGTAGCAAATAAACAACTTCCCATCACACATTCATTTTCACAAGCTATGTTACAAAATGACCCACAATTTCCGGAAATATGACATTCGCTAGCACAATTATCTAAATTACAACTTAAGTTACAACTAGATCCACAAGAACTATAAAATGTAAATAAAAAAATAACTAGGGTCATTCCGACCCTAGTTATTATATATTCTTTATTTTAGGCAAATGCAACAATATGTGGAATCTTTAGGAAACATTTTATATCCGCTATTAGAATATTGTTCAATAACGGCTTCCACACTAGATCCAACAATATTTGACCCATAATTAAACAGTTTAGCTTCAGTTATTTTTCCACATTTATCTCTAGATACAATCAAAGTGTCAAAATGTAAAGAAATCACAGACTTAAATCTAGATTCTGGTTTCTTTTTAGAAAAACTAATTATACCTATTCTATAAGCTTCATATCCCATTTTTCGTAAAGCTTTTTTAGAATAAAGTGCCATATCATCACAATCGCCAAAACCGATCAGCCATTCGTATATAGACGAATCGTGATCAAAGAACCCACCAAACGTGTCCCACTTATAAGAATATTTACTTAAAAAGAATACGTTTAATCTAACTAAACTCTCACAAGCATAATTCCACTCTCTCTTTCGCTCTTCATACACCGCTTTTGTCCTATCGAAAAAATGTAAAAGCCAATACACAAATAAATAAAAAGGACTAAAAATCATTGTTGGTATCAATCTAAATACATTAAACATTAACCATACCCATAACTTCTTTTGTCTAAATCTAATCATTTCTTTTTTCATACACTTTTAACCTTTTATTTCTTAAATAATTTTATGCACGTTAAATCAACATTTTCGAACAGTTTATTTCCATATCTAGCTACGAGGTACGATATTACATTTGCTATTACTCCGTCTAAAAACGCATTCATGCTGTATTCTGGGATCATTTCACCAGATATAGCACAGTATTTTGTGAGAAATTCTAATCCAATAGCAAATATCGTAACACACACAAAAGCTATCAAAAAACCAAACAAATACCGCAATTTGTATGCTGGTACTGGCGAAGATATTTCTCCAGTTCCTGTTTTAACAATGCTACGTATTCCTTCAGCAGTACTGACTAACACTATGAACAAATTCAAACAAATAGCAAGAGCCTCAACATTCACGTCAACAAGTATTCTAAAAAAATACCAAAACGCAAACTTTGCTGCTAATAATACAATAGTAAATAAATATGTAAGTAAAAATATACTATTTATATCTCTCATGCTTATATTATATGAATTTTTAATAACAATTTGTTCACTTGTTAACTCGTCGTCATCAATAATGCCATTCATGTTCTTATCTTGTGTTTCAGAAAACTCTTCATTCATATGACTACCCCTAATAAAATAGTCAACTTATTCACAAAAAGTGCCCTCTGTTTTTTCATAAGAATGTCTTGGCCTGCGGCCGAACAAGAAGAGGCTACCGTACACAAATGACTACAATTTCCAGGTACACACGAATGTGTACAATCTCTAACACAACCAGCTGTCCCAATCCACTTTTCACCTGTGCAATCTGTTTCGCATTTAGATCCACAAGAACTAGAACTAAAAATGGTAGATAGAGGGAAACCTCTATCTACCAAAAAGTATTAAATATTGATACTTAAGCCTTCACTTAATCCTATAGTGTGTAACACCGTTATAGTAGAAGCATCTTTTCTAATTATTTTCTTACACATATGACTATTTAGTAATTTATGTTGATCATAAACTGATTGTTTTTTAGTAATGTACGTAAAGTTAGCAAAATCTTTTGTAACAGTAAGTGCATTAGATGTACCAATAATCACTGTAGAATCAGTCTTCAAGAAAATATCTAGACACAGCGTACTTGATAGTCCACTTCTAGAAGTGTAAGTTATACAAGATGAATGTTTAACTCCACTATCATAGTCGCTTTTCAAATGATCTAACATAGACGGAATAACGGACAAACCACCATCTGTTGCGACATACAGTGTGTCTTTAACCGTATTGTACGCTATAGAGTTTATGTATGTAGAAGGCAAAGCATTACTTATATTCTTAAGATGATGAACCTTAGAAACACCATCGATAAGAAACTCATCAAGGTCTACAAAATATAGACCAGTAGTAGTTCCAATGAATACTACATTTTGTTTAAAGTTATGACTTTGTGTTCTAGATAAGCAAGTTACAGATTCTTTAAAATTCTTATCAACGTTTACCCATCTTTCACCAGTAGGAGAATAATTAACTCCAATTTCTGTTCCGGCAATATAACCAGATTGAGAAGAATCAGACGTCTTCACATGTGTACAAGAAACAACACGTTTAGCATTCATACCAAAAGTATTGTCTCTATTAATATATTTACCAGTCTCAATATTAAAATCAACAAGACCGTTATTTGTAGAAATGAAAGCTCTTGTTGGTGTAACTAGCAATATATCCCGTACATATTGTGAAGGAAACTTATCATTTCCTTCATTTCTAAAGTCAAAACTTGCTTCATATGAAGGATTTTCTCCAACACCAAGTCCTTTTCCACTTACACCTGCTAACGTCATGGATACACCATCTTTAACGAATCCGTATCCAAGAGCAAGAATACTTTTATCATTTATATATTTAGTATCTTCTACGATTTCTCCAGATTCTCCACCACCACTATCAGGCGCAACATTTGGATTTAATAAATCAGATACGATCGTTTCTGATAATAATGTATTAGATTTATCAATTTCTCCATATACTCCATCTTGTGAGTTATGAAAGTTATCTGTTATAGAAGACACATTATCCATATTTTGTTGTTTAGTTTCAACATTGTTGTCAATAAAAGCTTTGACATCGCTGCTCATGTTAACTAAATCCGTCACTTTTTCTAGCAACGGATTTAGTTTTTGCATGACAACTCTGTTCAAAACCTTAGGGTTTCTAGAAGTTATCATATCTCAAATCCTCCCTATGATCTCATTCCATATTCACTAGATTCAGCATCAAATAATAATGTCAAATCAAGCTCTTGTACTGAAAGGTCATTGTCTGTATCTCCTATTTCTCTTCCTAATACACGTCCATCAAACAATTTAACTGTGATGGTTCCGTTATCATGAATAAGAAGTGAAGAAATGTTTGGAGAATTCTCATAGAATATGAGCGTAACATCGTCTGAAACATTTACATCTGTTATAGATAATCCGTATCCACGTTCAGTTTGAAGTCTATCGACTATCTCTTTAGTTTCAAGGTTATAAGTAACAAACAAATCAGACGTTGAACCTGAATATATTTTAATACCATAATCACCGTGAATAAATTCGGTAATTGGAGATTTAGGAATACGAATAGCTCGATATGGTCCAGAAACATCTTTTACAACAAACACGTCATTTTCAAGAGGCATGTATCTAGGAACATTTCTAGCTTTTTCAACAGTATCTGCTTTTAAAGTGAAATGTTCATGCGTAACAAGTTGTCCATTGTTCGAATGTAGCATTCCTGTAGAATATGGTGCGGCATACAATATAGAAGTTTGTTTAGCAACACTGTTTCCACTTCTATCATAATGAACTTCTCGGTTTCCACTAGAAACAGATATTAACCTAGAACCACTTTTCAATAAAGCAGCATGTGTCATATCTTGTATTGACAATGAGCCATTATCTTCTATAGAATCAACCAAAGGTTTTTTAGTATATGAATTTGCACCAGCGAATGTTGGCATAGAATCCACAGTTTGACTTTCTACTGTATAACCTCCAGCCGATAAAATATCTTCTCCAATAAATTGTATCTTATCTGCACCTTTTAAAGACTTTATAGCTTCTGGTGCCGAAGAAGTTGGAGTTACGTTTGCAACGAGTGTACGCATATCTATAGAAACAGAGTATGGATATCTAGAAGATGCATCCTGTGAATTACAAATTATACTTAATATTATCATACTTCCAGACATAAGTGGTTCTGAAGAAACTGTATATGATGCGGTTAAATTAGAAAAACCAATAGCATCTATTGATTCTGAACTAACTATAGTTTTATTCGATATATCACAGACAGTTATTCCGAACGATACCGTAGTAGAATCAACCAAAATAGATGTCAATATTTTTATTTTTCCAGAAGCTTCAGTGTAGATATATTCTACTCTCCCAGTCAACACACTAGATAGATCAATATATATATCGCCATTCAACATGATTTTACTATCTTCAAGTGAAAATAGTTTTTCACCAAATTCGAACACCATCGTTTTATTTTGATCTATATATCTTACGCTGTCTATTGAATTAACCAACTTCTTATTGTATAGGATTTCCGATCTATCAGAATATCCTATAATTTTAAATCTTCCTGAAACCAAAGAAACTGAATGCTCTGGTAAATTTCTAACAACAGAGCTATCATACTCGACAACATTATCCACAAACGAAGTTATACTAGTTGTTCCAGTAGAGTGACCAACAGATAACATGGTTTCAATGTCAACCGTTGTTATACCAAATGTTTTGAGACCAGATGATGGCGTATAAGGTCTATATACAATTAATTCACCAGAATCATAATAGAAACCGTCGTACACCACAGGTGCTGTTCCAACTTCAATATAACTCTGCGATTTAACGTCTATTACAAAACCATCACGTATTTTATATCGTATAAATACATCGCTAGTGTCTTGCATTATAAGGTAGATTGTGTCAGTTTTTTCCTCATACTCAATGACAGTGTGTTTTGCATCTACTGGGTCCACATTTACTTCTGATAACAATCTAAACGTAGTTAGATCATATGATGCAACTTTATTAGTTGTATCAGAATATATGAATATGGTAGTATCGTTCATACAAGAAGCTCTGCTTCCTCCTGGAATGGCTATGTCACTATATACGTATTTTCTATCAATATCTATAAGATATAATCTAGAACTATTGATTATAGCGATTTCTTTTCCGTTTGAACACATAGTTAGAACTTTACCATATCCACTATTAGAGAAATCCATCAATGTTCTAAGTACTTTGTTATTGATATCAAAATGATACAACTTATTAGTTGTATTAGAATATAATAATGCGGTTTGATCATCGACGCGACACAACACATCATCATTTGTTATTACCAAATTTGTTTGTGACACAGCTGACACATATTCTGTACAGTTCACTGTATTATTAACATTCTTAATTTCCTTATATTCAGGAATAGGATTTATATCATACATAGAAACTTTTGCTGAATTAGCCGACACATTTTCAACAAATATAACTTTATCCTGTGTAAACATTACATTTCTAGGATAAGTATAAGTTGTTCCGGAGTCAGATGTACTCTTATGAGAATACAAAGCAAGAGTTTCGAAAGCTTTATTGTATACTCTAAACTTAGGACCAGCATGCTGTGTAACAATCTTATCACCAGCAATGTAAATAGTACCTAGATCAGTTTCTACATCATGTGATCCTTTATATGGAGAAACGTTGTAAATTAGACCGGTAGTAATCTCGTCTCCATCATTGAATAACAATCCGTCATCACCAATCTTAATATATTTCACACCAGCAATAGAAGAAACGCCAGAATCAGTTTTATGTAAAGTCTGAACAACGATTTGCATCTCGCCAGTTTCATAATCTATAGAACCATAAGGAATAGCTTTCTTATCTATCGTGCTAGGTTCTTTTTCTGATACTATATCTAAACCAATTGCTGAGGAATCTATGTGAGAAAGTTTTGTCAATCCAGACAATCTTAGATCTTTTAGACCATATCCTTCGGTAGCATTTCCGCCAGTACAATAAAGCACATGTGCACATTTATTAGCATCGTCTGATATGATTGAAGAGTTTGGAATTCCAGAAGGAATATCTTCACCTTCAATATTATGCTTAGCTAAAGTTAAATCGTCAGGATTAAATGAGTAAGCTATACTAGGAATAGACGAAGTTGTTTCTCCAGTAACAGTTCCAAGTTTAGGTAAGAACCACACCATATCATTACACACAATTGCTTTTACTATAGGGTTATTGGTCTTAGCTGTCCAAGTTCCAGTAGGATAATCAATTCCAGCTACAGAAATCTCTCTAGTAACAGAATCGAACTTCAATACCACAAATCTAGTCTTACCTTTTGTTCCTAAAGAAGGATCCGAATCATAATCTGTATTTCCTTTATAGATGAGTACGCCTTTATAGAAACAATTTCCTAAAGATACAATCTGTGTTGACTTAACAGCATTAGGAATAGAAGAATCTTCCACTCCGCTCATGAATAATTCAAACATAGGTGTTATAGGAATATCTTCATTATATGCTGCCACAATATCAGAACGTTTCTCTTTCTTGACAATATAATTAATATCGTCAACGTAATAGAGGTTTCCTTTATCATCTTCCAAATGAGGCATAAGTCTATTTAAAGGAGTAGTATTTGTATCAGGAGTGAAAAGTCCTGAATTAAGATTGCGGATCTCTTTCCATTCATTAGTTTCAAAAGAATAAATCATTGTTACTTTTTCAAGAGTAGAACGATCTTTATATACACCTTCTACAACAATAGCATCAAGCTCTTCATCATAGAATGGTTCACAAACCGATTGCTTTGTGACAATGTCGTAAGGAGCTGTAGAAACAAGCGTACAAGAAATTTTCTTTTTATAAAAAATACTAGTTGTTTCTTTACCTTTAGCTGTTGGGTCAGACTCAAGTTTCAATAAATATAGTTTGTTTTCTTGTATCGTATATAACTCACAGATGTTACCATCGCCTTTATATCGTTCTACACATATTGCAGGAACGTTTACTTTAAGCACATCATATATGGTTCCACCACTAACATTACCTTTATACCATTTTGTTGGATCAGTTATATATGAAATATTTGCATCTGTTTCATCAAAATACACCTTTCTAGATTCAGTGTATGTGTCATACACTGAAAGTCGTATACAACTTTGTACAATAGAAGCAGCTGCTCCTGTTGTACCTGATAAAACGTGTGCACCATGAAATGAACTAACCTGTATATTCGATCCATTGTTAGTCGGAACGCTATTGTATTCCATTCTGTTAAAACCTGTTGAAATGTGAACCCTATATCTATCTTTATATATAGCATCATCACTTAAATCGACAGTATATAGTTTAGATAACGAACAACGTGATGTTATAGACATATCTGTTAAGTATTTAATATTAGAATTCGTGTATACTGGATAATATAGATTATTTATAAGTCTAAGCGCATCACAAAATGATAAGTTTCTATCATAACTTTCTGTATTTATTGATGTACCGGTTACCAAATCGTATCGCTCAACTTTTATAGTAGGAGTCTCTAATGTATCTGTGGTTCCGCTAGTATTTATGTATTCTGTGCTCCACTTGTTTCCACCGAGCTGGTAAATATATCCATCTCTATAATAAGCGTAAGCATTGCTTTTCTTATATACAGTTCCAGAAATATCAGAATCATTTTTAGCTTCAGCGATTACACTAAATTCATCAAATTCAGTATCATAAGCTACAATATGTCGTCCAGGAATATTTGTCTTACTAGGCATTAAACTCTTAGTAGGATCATATCCATTACAGAAAACAATGTATTTTCCAACCATACACTTAGAAGAACCAGCAATGTGTTTCTTAGTGTACAAACTCCAAGGTTTCAAATCAGTTACACGAGTATCGGCTTTTTCCAAGTCACGATCATCGCCGCATCCTTTATGAAACCAAGCTCCAACAAGAGTAGACCAACGGAATGTGTGAGAAGGAGTATAGAAATAGATATCATCTCCAATCTTCTTAATAGAAGTAGCACCATCAAAAGATACTTCACCGGCAGCGGCAAGAATGGCTTTTCTTGATCTGGGAGGATATTTTTGTACGGTATAATGCCCAGTTGTTGGATGATTACTCTGTATAAACGTTGTATTCAAGTGTCTAAACAAAGATGCGTTCATTGTTGCAACTGTTCCATCACAATACGAAATAACTAATAAACGTCTATCCGACGTATTTGAATTTTGACACTCTAAATACATTGAAGATATTGGTTTATCGTACCAAACAGATTCTGTATCGTATTCGGTTAATGTGAAATTATTGCATGAAACAGAAAAATCACCGTTAAGACGCATTTCAATACATGCTACGTTATCTCTAGCATTATCAGTTAATCTGCTTGTACAATATACATAAGAATTTTTAGCAAACGATATAGGAGACAATGCGTTTATACCTGCTAAAAGATTGAATGATTTGACTAAAGACACCGTATCAATATTATAAATTTCGACTTTTTTTCGATGATCTTCTGTTGTGGTAGAGGTCACATATTTTGTTCCACCAAACAACGTTATATTTCTATTTACGTCATCATATGTGAGCATTGCACCATAATATCTACTTTGTCCACCAACAATATTAACAGTTTTTTCAATCTGTAAAGCATCAATATTTATTGACATCGTATAATCTGCTAGTATTCCATAAGAAATAGTTTTATTTCTATTAGAAATATTATTCAAACCGTAGATTTGTGAGAATATCCGTTCACCTTTTGGTGATTTCCAAATCAAATAGTTAGCATCAACGTTTACACTATTATTATCGATATCAACATTGTGCGCAATCCAAGTATCATTAATTGTATTATATTCGAGCAAATGCCAAACTGTATCGATCATACCGAATGGAATATACAATTTGTCATTTTTATAAAAACCGCCACTTCTAGTTAAATTGCTCGTTGGTAAATCAGCGAGACGTTTTACCTCAGAAGTTTCAGGATCATATCTTAAGAAAGTTTTACTTGTTCCAGATCTATCTGATATTGCATAAACATAACGTCCATCTGTCATCAACATAGCGCCTTGTTCAAACTCAACGCTATCATCTTTACCAAATATACAAACATTGGCATCGAACCAATACAAATGGTTCAAAGAGAATGGATTGTTAGTTGTTCTCCAAGTTAATGGCAAATAGTATACTCTATGTCCAAGTTGTACTTGACAACATGGGTCAGTACTAGCAACGGCATCTATGCTCTTAGTCGCAGATGTATCATCGATGTATGTTTCAGTATCCAAATCCATACGATAAAGCTTACCATGATTTTTAGAAACGATCAACAAGTTATCGTGCTGAACGTACGCTTTCTTCCATGTAATATCTTCATCCGTATCAATAGGTTTTACATTTACCCAAGAATTACTTCCAACTTCAGTTTTAAATACAGCACCAGAACTATAAATAGCAAAAATCTTATTCTTATGATTTACAATTCCAACTATACAGCCATATGTAGAATAATCGTCCATTCCTCTAAAATATGGAGGAGGATTATCCCCGCTAGCATCTCCATTTATTGATCTATACCCACCAGTTTGGATATTGACACTAGCTATTGCCCCGAAGTTAGTTCCAAGCAATATATTTCCATCATCCAATCTACAGCTACATACTATAGAAACAATACCACTATCAAATAAACGGCCATTTGATGAATCATCGTAGAACAAACTGCCATTTAAAACATGTGAGTTTGAAATAAGTGCATTCTGTAAGAAACCATTATTCTTAAAGAATAATACACCTGGATAAGATGATATTCCATCAGAAAGATTATCTTTAATCTTCATAATATCATACATCTTATCAAATGTGAATAATACGTCTCCAAATGTTTCACCAGAAGATGCTCTAGTTATCATGGCTTTTTCAATAGGTATATCATACCCATCAATAACGATACGACCAACCGCCTCAACATGCGTGTTGTATGGCATTCCTGTAGATTTCAATACTTTCCAAATATACGAACCAGTTGTATATTCTGTTTTATCAGAATCACTTTCTCTTAATGTAACAGGCGTACTATCTGGTACACTAACAGAAGATTCAACTAATATCGATTCAGGATATAGTCTTACTCTAGCCATTTGAGAATCGCCATAAGAAGCACCTTTAGTAAGTGCAATTCCACTATCCTTTGAATCCACTGTTCTAAACATTCTGTTTTCTTCGATATCTGGTAAATTTCTTGAGGTTACACCAAAGTCTTTTATCAACGGTAATGTATTACCAGCTTCTTTGTAACTTCCATATATCAAGTTTGTCTTATCTGTACTGAAAGCATTTCCATTTATACAAACATTATCTGAAATCGATTTGATGAATGCTGGAGATTCTTGATTAAAAATATAATCTGCTACATCTATTGTTTTATCAGATACAATATAAGTTTGATCTTCGTAAACTGTTGTGCTAGAACCGTCACTACGCTTAACTATGAAATAAAAACCATAGTTATCAGAAGACACTAGGCACTTAATAAAAGCAGTTACGCCATAAGTTCTAGTAAATGAGTATTTAGTACGTGTAACGGATATACTAGACGATTCATCTGTTGTTCCCAAGAAATAAATTGCGTTGTTATCAACCAATATTGAAATCTTGGTTCTATTTGTGTATGCGGCATCATAAATAGCACATTGTACTATTGATCTACTAGATAAAGATAAATTGGCGTCTGTGACTACTTCCCATCTACTATTTGCATAATTATAGCATTTGACAGAATCCGTATTAGTACAAGCTATAAAATATAACCGATTAGTTGATTGCTCTTTAAGAGCGATGATCGTTCCTTCAGTCTTTGCTCCAGCTGAATAGAATGATCCTAATGTATTTGAAAAATCAACATGTTTTGTATAATCACCATTGAACGTATTGTACATATACACTTCTAAACCATCTGGTTTAGAAACTAAGATATGTATACGTTTATTGTATTCAAATGGTTTAGAATAGATTATAGATGATCCAATAGAATCCTCAAACGCATTGTGAGCGGGCAACGTGAGTTCATATGTATAAGGATCATATGCAAACATAATCTTTCTACCTGAAAGGGTAGATGAAAATACATATACCAATTGATCAACTGACAATACGTATTTCAAATTTTCACAAACAGAACACAAATCGTCAAATGATAAACCTAGACCACCATCATCGATAGGGTTCATAAGTTTACTTAAGATTTTTCTAGGATTTTCAACATAGAAATTTCCACTTTCCGTGTCATATATAGTAAAAATATTTTTACCAATAAACACTTGTTTTTCAGATCTAGTGGCACTTTCTTGTACAACTGCGTAATCTGTGATATTCACATCAGATGCATAATTATACAGAAGTCTATCACTATCTGGGGATAAAAGAGATTTATTCTTATAGGATCCGTTTGTATTCTTAATATTTCCAACTACTACATCAGATCTATTAGAAGACAATTCGCCTATTTCTCTATATTCATTTTTATCTAGGTTAGCCATATAAGTCTCCTAAATTAATTATGGATATTCTTAACCTGTGTACCAGGTTCAGCAAAGGTCAAATCTGTCCCAACTATCAAATCTATAGAAAAATCAAATTCAACTATAGATGTAAATCTATCATCATTCTCATCAAATTTAAACACAATTGCTATTTTGTTTCTCTCTTCATCATAAAGAGCCTTTATAGCAAAAGGTAAATCCTGATTAATCATATATTCTGCATCGAAGTTTACACCTCTAGTATTGACATCTTTATTTCCAGAAGACATGATTCCTTTAAAATTGAACAAATCTCCAGATATAATAATTTGTGCCATAAATGATGGCACGCTTGTGCCATTTGTAACAGGAGTAAATTCACATATTTTAATTGGTGTAAGTTGAGTAACATCTTCACCTAATTCATTTAACAGATTTGGCTGTATTATAACGGGTATTGTTTTATACCCTGTATGTTCAGTTTCTCTCAATGCAACATGTGTCGGAGACACTATAACATATTTGTCGTTTGTTGATAATGGGTCACTTCTACCATCCTTTAATGGCGAAGTTTTTCCTATAACACTATCAATCTTATTTATCAACCTATCGCCATATGAACTAATGGAATCGAACACACCAGTTCTATTATTGACATTTATGTTTATAGATTCGATGTCTCCTCTAATTTTAGATAACAATCGTTCATATGCTGCTTGAACTTCTACCAATTGTGTTTCCATTTGTGAAATATAACCAGTAGGTCCTTCTACAGCAGATCGAACAGTTTCAATTTCAGATAACTGTCTATTTATAGCTTCAGAAACTTTTGATTTCCCAGAAGCAATTACTGAGCTACCAGATTCTGCGCTCAATAATCGATTCAATTCGGCTATCATTTCTGACACAGCTTGTTGGAATTCATGATCTTTTACATAGATATTTCTACTAGACTCAGACATCTGGTCCAAGTTAGGAAACATCGCGTTGGTATTTATACTATCATTCACATCTATACTCATTTTGACAACCTCTTCTTTTCATTATTGTATTGTACGTAATGTTTAAGTCTATCATAATCAACATATATTTCGATAGTTTGATTTTTTTGTATATCTCCTTTATGTATATTGAATACCCAATTATCACCTGGGCTTCTATACAATGACTCATCTAACATATTATTTCCTTCGAATAACAAGACTTTAAAAGTTTCGTTTTTCTGTTCGTCTGTTAGACTGTCAAAAAGCTCAACATCGGCTTCCGTCAATGCAAAGCGTATATCATAATAATCCTCACTATCAGCCAATGCGAATTCGTCACGTTTAAACAATTTAAATCGTTTATCGATATATCCACGTTCAAGCGTATCCACATATGTTTTAGGGATTTTATGAACTTGGGCATCGTTGTTTTCATTTACTCTTGAATCGATAGTCATAATATCTGGGGTAGTATATACTCCTCCTATACCAATGACCATTTTAGGAGTACGTAGAACATACGTCACAGGCACATAGACTTCCACAATTGCTGGGAAACGAATGGTATAGTTATCATAAGCCATATCTTTCTTTTCACCTTCATCTAATTGGATTTCTCCACTTACCTTGAAGTCAATGTGTGTATAATCATATTGTACCACATAATATTTATCTTCTTTCTTATTATTTCTATATACTGGAGTTATAGCACCAGAAGAATACTTATTCAAATAATCATCAAATTCAGAAGCAATTTCTGTATATGTGACTCCATTTCCAAATAGTTTATCTTTCATAGAATCTATCAATGAATTTGGCAACACAAATTGTGTATTGACTCCACGTATAACGTGAGAATAAATTTCTCTAATGAAGTTTTTAATATACACATACAAAGATACTTGCTCTTCTTTTGAATTACAATTGAATAAGAATTCGGCCGTAACTCGCATTCTTAAATTATACGTAGCTAGATAAATATCACGTTCTTTATCATGCAATATAGGGAAAGCAGACTGTAGGTTATTGTCTAGATAATGTGCACTAGGAAAATTCCAAGGTTGTGCTTCTCCGAAACCAGTCTCTTTAGTATCAAAATTATCGAACGTATACCCTATAAACAAATGAGGTTTTGGTATCTTTGTCAATTCTTGTAAACCTTCAAGATTTTCATTGACCTTACCAGCGTATGCATTTAGGGCATTTTTATAGAAATCTCTCATCTTATCTTTTGTATCTATATGTACAGATCTAACAGTTCTTTGTGGGAACTTTCCGACTATAAATTTAGATACACTATGTAAAATATTATCCAAACCAGCTTTAACACCGGTTGCTGGAAAGGTAGAAAAACATCTAGTAGGCATAATTTACCTCACTATTATTTCAAAGTCATAGAGATGTTTTTTCATTATTATATAGTGACATTTTAACGTATTTATAGTATATCATTTTTTATAAAAAGGAGGAAAATATGATAGACGACGAAACTCTAGAAATGATTAGATCCGATAAAACCACTAAAAGTGACCAAACTTTTGCTACTGTTGATGATATATCGACCATAGAGGAAGAAAATAAAATTAGCATCTCTTTTCCACACAATCATAAGAAGAAAATGTACGTCGATCACAATATCATTGATTTGACAAAATATGGTGTTAGAAAGTCAATCGACAATAACCTAGCTAAATTGATTCCTATATTGTTAAAAGAGTCTAATTGTTTAAATAAATACAATATTTTAAACCAATTTAGTGAAAGTCAACTATGCGATGTCATTGTTTCTGCACTTGGGATAGGTGAATTCTTTGTATTCGAAGAGATGAGCGATTATAGTCATGAACTATGCCCACAATATTACTATTCGAGAATAATTGAAAACGACGATTGTTATTGGGGAGGGTGCACATTTAATTTGTGTGCATATCCTGTACTTAGTTCTAAACAAATATGTAATACACCAAATTCATCTAATGAATATACAGTCAGATTTTCAAAATGGAAAATTAATGTACAGATATATGATACGCTAAGATACCTTAAAGATGAAGAAATAAATCAAAACCTGATCGAACAAGAAGTATGCTATAACAAAAAGGATGTATGTGATATTGAAATAACACTCACTGTTAACTCTGATAACGTAGAATACAAAGTGATTAACGGGCCATGTATAAGCGATTGTGGTATAGAAGCATTTGGGAAACTAATGTCTAGATTAGAAAACAGAATCAAATATAAAAACTGCCTAAAATGCTTAAAATGTGGCGAAACTCAGTATTGTCAATCTGTAAATATGAATGCGATTCAAAATGAAACAAATGTTAATATAAGTGTATCAAACAATAAATTGCGTATTCCAAAAACAGTAGCAACGTTTGTAAAAAATAACTTAACTATATTGTCAGATGTAGATATCTTGGTATCACACGTGTTATCTAGATCACATTGTCAAACAGACCAAATACACAATTCAGAACAAAATGAAAACTAAAAATAAGTACGTAGGGCGAACCCTACGTACTTTATTATATTCTAATTCATGACAAATAATTTAATAAAAAACATCTCAGTGCAACTGAATAAACTACAAAATATATGCATATTATTCATTTGTATAGAGGAGTGTTCATATATGATGATCAGAAACTTTGATAATCAATCAAAATATAAGAAGAAACGAACTGACTTTAGGTCGCCAATCATAACAGAAAGATTCTTAACTGTTGTGTTAAAGGTGTCTTCATGTCCAAAAATGACCAAAAAAGCAGTTCTATTAAATATAAAATCTTTTATAGATCAAATAAAAGAAACAGAATATGAAAAAGATCCAAATGTGTATACGCTTATATTAGCTATACGCATTGTATTAAAAAACAGGGTCGAAGGCGTAGATGATCCACAAGATCTTGTGGAATACGTTAATCTGGAGATCATGGATAACTATGAAGAACAGAAACAAGATATGATTTTTCCTACTATCTTATCTGCTGAAGATACGACAGACAAAGAAAAGCAAATCGTTCTTCAAACAATTGACACATATCTGAATTATCAAACTGTTCTTGAAAGAAAGGACGATTTGTCAGACGCATTGTCTGATCTGGGTAGTGGAAACATATCAAACCTAAACGACTCGATGGAAGCATTAAGAAATATAGTAAATGCGTTGCATGATGAATTCCAAAAAACTACGGCATCAAAAGAAGCATTTACGTTTATCCATACTTCAGATAAGCAATCGTTTAGAGAAAGACTAGAAGACGCCCATGCCTATGCTATAAGCGACAAAGTGTGTTTACATACTGGTCTAAAGAGATTCAACGAAATGCTTTCTACAAAAGGTGGTTTCTTAGGTGGAAAATTCTACATGTTTTATGCAGATACCAATACGTTTAAATCTGCATTATTAAAATATTGTGCAAAATGGATTCAAAAATATAATGGCAACACGTTTAAAGAAGAGTTTCTAGCAACAGGAAAACGACCATGTTTGTTATACATATCTCTTGAAGATGGTGCGAAAGAAGATACTTCACGTATGTTTACAACATACACCGGAAAAGATCTTATGAACACCGATAACTTCGAAGAAGCTATGAAAATATGGGAAAAAGATTATGATGCTAGTGGTTCGGATATAGATATTTGTCAGGTAAACTCATCTGAAACGCCTATAAATCTTAGCACTATCGACGGATTTAAGAAACGTCTAGAAGAAGAAAACTATTTCTTAATCGGTATTATTGTCGATTCATTCGATTTGATGGCCCCAAGTGACGATGACATTTATCGAGGAATAACCGATGATACTACCATCTTCTCAAATAGAGCTAAAGCGATCCAAAAATGGATAGCAGATAAGCCTTTCCCATGGATAACAGCTCATCAGTTAAACAGAGCTGGTAACCAATATCTTATGGAGAAGAAAGAAAAAGGTTGTGTAGACCTAGCAAAAACTCTAGGACGAAGCTTCATCTCAGGCGCATATGATATCGAAAGACGTGTTCACTGGTCTGCGTTTATCTATACGGAATGGAGTCATTACGATAATGAATTGTATCTTGAAATACATCGTGAAAAAGTAAAGTATAAGAAAACGCCACAAGACTATCTGGTACATTGGTTGCAAAATGGATTCATCATACACGATGATTATGGAACCGATGAATATTTAAGTCGTGATACAATTATGCCAAAAGAAGACAACTTCGCACAAGGTGCAGCAGATGTCGGAACAAGAGGTATAACTAGTATCGCAAAGATGAAGCAAGATATGAACATCGTTGATCTGGATGAAGAAGTGGACAATTCTGTTCCAAAACCTATGACATTCTCACAACCAGAAACAGTGTTCGTTATTCCAACATTTAATCCAAATTATTATACTATGGATATACCAATGCTATTCGAAGGAGGAATTCCATTTGGTGTATCACAAAATATAATACACGTCACTAACCCGGTAGAACCTAATAGAGCAAAAAATTATGTTTTACCAACAAATGGCGTGACACCGTTCAACACTTAGGTATATATTATTTAAGTGTTGAATCGTAAAACTAACACAACAGGAGAATAATTTATGTTTGATTTAAATTCGCCAATCGCAAACTACGCATCATTCTTAAAGAATTATACGAATGATGTATTTTATGGAGTAACTTGTTCGGGCAAGTTCTTCACATTACCACCAGAAAATTCTGTGTCTAATCCTATTCAAGACGCATCGATTATAAACAATGGTGGAGGAGTCTCATCTCAATATTCAGGGATTTTCGTTCTAACGTGTGGAAAACACTCTAATACATTGATGTATCCACAAGGAATCGATGGGCACTGGTGTAAATCACCTATAGACAATGAACCTGTCTATATTGAAGATCTTAATTGTGTGTTATTCGCATCTGAAAAAGAAAGATACGATGTGTATGAAAAATATGGAGACGCATCTAAATTAATCAAATCGTTTGCAGCTAATACTGTGCCATTAATTAATTCAAGCTACATTGCAGTGACTTGTTTGAACAGAGATAAACAATTCTGGATGGTTCATGACAGAACTATAGATCCTTTACCAATAGAAACAGATTTAACAACAAAAGATCTTAAAACTCGATATGGTATTTATGATGAACAATTGGAAACACATTATGTATTTATCGTAAATACAATTATCAGAAGTTCAGGAAAATCTCGTCAAACTAAAGACACCAAAACTTCTACAGAAATTAAACGTGTAGAAAAATCTTCAGTAAAACGTGGCCAACCAATAATCTTTGCGAATATCGGTATCGTATTATTCGAAGATTCTGATGCTGGGAATGAATTCTTAGATAAATATGGTATTCTCTCAAACTATATGATAAAGACTGCGTTAGATGCTACACACCATATTCATGATGAAGAAATAGAGCATTTGAACGATAAAGCTGTAAAAGATAAACGAGGAATTGTTGAAACTTATGGTATCATCGGTGGTTCAAGTGCAATTGGTATTCTCATGGAAAATGTGATAAAATGCGGAATGGATGACGACAAAGATGCTGGGAAGAAAGCTGGAAAAACACTAGTTGTAGGATTAGCAGCTATAGCATCTGTTGTTGGAGTGTACAAATTATATCGCTGGTGGGAAAAGAAAAAAGAAGATAACCGCGGTAAAAAATAACGCATTATATACAGCCTATTTATAGACAAAATTGAATAGGCTGTATTTATTTTATAGATATTTGACTTAGGAGGTCAATGTATGGGTTCTACAGAAATTACTAGGTTAGTCTTGCCACGTGTTAGATCAATGACACCAACAACTGTGATAAAACAGTTGTTAGATGATGAAAAACTTTGTCGTACACAACTTTCAACACTAAATCGTGAATATAAATTACGAAAAGACGTGACAAATAAAGCATTTGTGTGCTATATGGACAAAAAACTCGAATACGATCACTATAAAACAAATGGAATGTCAGAAGACAATCTGGAACTAATTTATAATGAAATCAAAGTTGAAAAACTTCGTTATAAATTAGAAAGCAAAAAACAAGTTGCTTTCAAATCTGCTATAAAAGATTTCCAAAGACTACAAGTTGCTATAACTAAAATCATCAATACATTGATCAAAACAGATGTTGATAATGCTAATATAAAAGTTATACGTAGCATGTTCAAATACGACGGTCTTCCTTTTGCGGAATATGGAAAATTCTATGGTTACAGTGATGCAATAATATACAATGTATGCGTACCATTCTATCAATACTTTGATAATACAAATGGTGTAACTATTATGTCGCACAATCATAAAGAACTACTCGGACACGGTGGTATAAGAATAATAAATATACCAAAGGTAGAAGTCACATACGACTTAATGGAAACCGACGAAGAAACGAACTAAACTAAAAAAATAGGTCACTAAATGTGACCTATTTTTTTTATTCAAACGCATCTATCGTTAGTATATAATAAGATTGACAAACGTATATTTGTCTATTTTAACACATTTTAGGAGGCCTTTTATGAAAGGTTTTAAAAGATTCATCATTACAACATTTATCTTAATCACAGGATTCTCTTGTTTCTCTTGTGGTGGAGATAAACGACAACTTAAGAATGTATCAGAAGAAGATTTGAAATTGATAAACTTGGCTGAATCGTTCATCATGGATGACGAAAGACTTGGTATCTACAATACTTCAATCAAAGATGCGATCGATAACAGCAAAGTTATCAAATCTGTAAAATACAAAGTTGACAGATTAAATAATGGTATGGAACGTGTAAACTTTATCGTAAATGTTGATCCAAAATTATTTGCTGAATCTTCTGGGGATCAGAAAACGTTTATAAACAATTATATCAAATATTGGCACGATGAACCTATCAACGAAATTACTGATCCAAATGTAGAAGAATTTGGTTTAATGTGGTCAATCTATGTAGAAGAAAACGGCGAAAAAGAATGGTACATTTCGAAACAAGGTATCGAAAACACTTTGCTCTGTACTATGGGAGCTATTGTATTAAAAGATAACGATGGAAAGAAAATTACTGTTATTGGTAAGATTCCTTCTGGTGGAGCTATCTTTACAAGAAACCTTAACTACGGTGAAGCAAAAGTGCTTTTTGACAAAGCATACGACGAATTCATAAGTATTTGGCACTAAAAATAAAATAAGGAGGCACAATAGCCTCCTTATTTTATTTTTGTTTCATATATACATCGAAGAAGAATACGATACACATTCTTCTTTTTTCATCATAATATCTTTCCTACGTTTAAATTCAGCATTAGTATAACGCCTAACTAAATTCTTAGTATTCTCTGTATATAAATTGGCTATAGAATCTATTAATGCACCCTGCCTATCAAATACTAATATAAATATCATATTATCAGCATCGTTTAGTGTGCACATTATCATTCTTCCGCCAAACACTTTCTTTTCTCTAATAATACGTCGTATATTAAAGTTATATAACATTCGCACCTTCTTTATTAGATTTGTCATAAAAATGTTTCGATATTTATTCATGTGAATTTAGACGTATTTATAGCTCATTTAGAATCTACAAATTATTGTTAATATATATATTATTACAATGAATGCTAAGAGTTACCTGGAGGTTATTATGACTAATAAAAGAGAGGTAAAAAATGAACAAGCATAATATTGTAGAAACTATTGAGCCTAGCGGAAATATAGATAAAGATATCATGAATCTTGTTGACACACTATTCTCAAAATGTAGTTCGTTTTATGATTGCGTTCTATGTAATCTTGAACCACATAAAGGAGAGCTCGTGTTTGCACCTGCTTTCCATTATAGAAGTGACCCGACTAAAAATGAGCGATATGAGTGTCGAATATTATATACAGACGGAAATATAAAATCTGGTTCATTCTCCAAATTATTATATGAGATATATGTAGGAAAATCGGTTGATGGGAGATTATACTATATAGATGGTAACCCAAACAATTTTTATCCTAAAAATATGGGATATGTTCCATTGGACACATTTCCTGCTGACCCACCGTATCCATCTAATTGGAAAAAGAAAATCCGTAAAGCCAGATTTCACGAAGATGGTAGAATATATAGGCGAGAAATCGTGCGCTTAACTTGTGGAGGAAAGTTGTGTAAACAAATTGGACTATCAAGATATGTGTATGAGACGCAAGTAATTCATGATTTTCTGCCATCTGATGTCGAAATAGACCATATTGATGGTAATCCGTTGAATAATGATCCTAGTAACCTTAGAGCTATAAGTAGGTTAGAAAACAAAGTAAAGATGTTCTTTAATAGAGAGAATATCTATACTTTTGGAAAAACTATATATGAGATGAAGTGTCCTGCTTGTGGTAAAATATTTGCACAAAATGAAGTCTATGTTAGGACTAGACAAATGGGCGATCCGAATAAACGAATCAAATGCAGCATTAATTGTCCAAAAACAATTGATGTGGATTTAAATGATAAACCTTTTAGCGATCAATTTATACGTTCGTACATGTCGTATAAAGCTATAGGATAAAGAAATCAGATCTATTGGTCCTAAAGGTTTTGTAAATGCATTGAAAGTTATACCTTATGATAAACCTATACCAATATTCAATACCATATTCGCATACATTGACGATAATGAGTGGTTGGATGCATTCAGGATTATATATAAGGATAGACTGAACAATGGCTTGACATCTGGCGAAAAGCCAGAATTAATAGAACGACTTAAATGTGTTTTAAATCAGGAGGCTTAGATTAAAATGGCAAAAAATATAGCATACGATGAGTCCACTATTGAGAAATTTGATAGCATAGGAATTATTCGTCAAAGACCTACAGTTTACATCCATGCTATTGGTCAAAAAGGTGTATTCAAGATGGTACTTGAGGCATTGGACAATAGTATCGATGAATTTATGATGGGTCGTGGTAAAGTAATAACCGTAAATATCGATAACATTGCTCACACTGTCGAAGTAATAGATAATGGAGCAGGAATCCCAATAGGTAAACTTGAGGACATATTGTGTAATCTTGGATGTGGTGGTAAATTCGATGCAAGTTCATATGAGTTTAGTATTGGCATGAACGGCATGGGTACGACCATTATGAATGCACTTTCGGATAAATTTATCTGTGAAGTATGGCGAGACAACAAGCACGCATTAATTGAGTATTCCAAAGGTAGAAAAGTTTCAGATCTAAAAATCGAACCATCTAAAGATAATAGAACAGGTACAAGGATATTATTTAGACCAGATATAACTATATTGTATGATATAAATATGCAATATGAAACTTATCTGAATTGTTTCGATTTATGGTGTTATGTACATCCAGGCATGACTATAGATTTCACTTACAATGGTAAACGTCATACATTGTGCCATCCAGAAGGTCTTGAAGGGTACATGTCTAACAACATCATTAAAGCTAGAAAATATAGACAAATTACTCATCCTATAATATTAAATGGTAAGACGGAATCTATAAAAGCACATGAGTTTGAAATACCACAAGAAGATGGTAGTGTCAAGAAAGAAGTAAAGAATACAGAAATTAAAATGGAATACCAAGTATTCTTCACATGGTGTACAAATGTGCATTCTGAATCTATTGAATCTATGGCGAATGGTTTGAAAACGTACTCTGGCGGAACTCATGAAACTGGTTTTAGAGCTGCTGTAACAGATGCAATTAAACGATATATCGCAAATAATAATTTATTACCTGCGAAATCTAAGATAGAAATAGATGGCTCAGATATTCGTGAGAGTTTGGTAGCATTAGTAGCAGTCAAACATAGTCAACCTTTATTCTCTGGTCAGACTAAGGATGAGTTGTCGAATACAGATATCCAGTTTTGGATGAAATCAAACATTTCTAAACAGTTTTTAGTGTGGCTAACTGATAATTCTAGAGTCGCAAACGAGATTTGCAAGTTAATCATTACAAATGCTAAAGCTCGTGCAGCAGCAAAAGCAGCTAAAGACAACATCATCAAAGCTGGTGGAAAGATCTCTACAATTACTATTAATCCTAAGAAATATAATGGTTGTAAAAGTACTAATCCAGAAGAATGTGAGTTATTCATCGTAGAAGGTGACTCTGCTGGAGGTTCTGCTAAGGAAGCTCGTAATACAGATAACCAAGCTGTATTCCGTATTCGTGGTAAGATCCAGAATATTCTTAAGAGTAATAATCCTACATTAGCCGATGAGCTTAAAATGCTTATAGATATTATGGGATGTGGTGTTGGTCCAAACTTTGATATCAACAAACTTAGATTCCATAAGATCATTAAAGCAAACGATGCCGACTCCGATGGAGATCACATCTCTACTCTTATTGACGGATTCTTCTTCAAAATGTTTCCTCAGATTGTTCAGGCTGGATATTTGTACGAAGCAAAACCACCACTTTATCAGCTTACATTTGGTAAAGGAGCTAATGCTAAGAGTATCTTTATTCCTAATCAATATTACTTCCAAAAAGCAGTTAGTGCAATTGCTACAGGAGCATTCGATCTATGTACCAATAAAACAAACATTGTTCTAAGTAAGGAATTGGCTGAGAAATATATCTTTAAACTCGATGGTTTCAAGGATTATATGGATCAGTATGCTAAACAAATTTGTTTGGAACCAGAATTACTTGAATTTGTTGTAAGATATTACGATGATGTCTGTAATGGTAGATATAAAGTTATCGAATCTCTTGGTTATGATGTCACTGTGGTAAGCAAAACAGATAGTTATCTTCACTTAAACTTTGATAGAGATTATGAGCATTATTTTATGGTAATAGATAGTGTATTTTATGAAAACATTTATCGACCTATAACTAAGAAGCTTTGTGATATCTATTTGATGGGTGTAAAATTTAAAGGTAAGAAAACTGGAACTTATTATGGTGGATCTACATATAGAAACTCGTGCTTTTTAAATGAATTATTGATGGGCCGCGGAATTGAGACGTCTCGTATCAAGGGTTTAGGAGAGTCCGACCCTTCTGAGCTACGATACTACATGTTCAACCCTGATACGAGGGTTATAAACAAAATCCATTTGGACGATGTCGAAAAAGCAGGTAAAGCATTTGATATTTTCTTAGGCAACAACATTGAAGCTAAGAAACAGATGTTTATAACTGAGCACGATGTTACCTATGTGAGTGACGATTAGTGTTGGATATATTATCCCAAGGCAAATTTGCCTTGGGATATTTATTTTGTACACCTTTACAACTATAGAGAGGATAAATCATATGATAATGGAAGTACACTCTGAAGAAGAGTTTAGAACCCTACACGAGAATAAGACTCTTGTTAAAGGCGACAAGGTCATATTCAGATGCGAGAGATGTGGAGCATATGTTGATAGAACAATCCCCAACGGAATAACTAATAAAAAGAAACTGAAGTTTTACAAAATGTTATGTCAGAAGTGTAAAACTAAAGAAACGAATTTACTGACATGGGGAGGTAAAAAAGATGGCAGTAACATTGATTCATGATAATGGCATTAAAGAATATCATAGAAATCCAAGTGGTTTTAATAACAAAGTCAATTGGTTGGTTTCAGAAAGTAAACGTGACCTAGTAAACCTACACGAACTTTTCAACAAAGTTGAAAAGAATGTAGACAACTCATCAGAATGGGAAAGAGCATATATGGCTGCTCTTGGTGTAATATCATGCAATTGTAGAGATATTAGTAATCTGACTGTGCTTGTAAAAGAATTGACAGCTGTGTTAAAAATATAAAAATATTAGATGGGACCACATGGTCCCATCTTTTTTTTTATAAAACTTAAAAACCGATCATGAATTTATAAGTAATAATAAAGTTTCCAGCTATACTATTCACTAAAAGCAATATTATCATGATAAGTGTTAATAATTCAGACCTATCATCTTTATAAAAAGAACCATCATATTTTCTTCTTATATGCCCTATCATTCTCTTAGACACATCTGATAGGTCACGTATAAACACGTGTGTAAATGTCAATAGCATCACTATACTTATAAACATGCTGCACACTAAATATACTTGCATAATTTTATCCTCCATTCACAAAAATGTCAGCATTTTCATTATATAATATGGCCTGCGGCCGAACAAGAAGTTCCACTATAACATGTTCCAGAACATCCTCCATGGCATCTACCCTCACAATTGTTATACATACAACTATTCTGTGAACAACCGCTACATACCGCCCAACTACTAGAGGCACAACCATTTGTCCAACATGAACTATCTTCGCAATCTCCGTAACATTCAAGAATGCAACGTGCCTCGCAAGATACTATGCATGTATCACCACAAGAACTAGAACCAGAAATGTAAATAAAAAATATAGACCGGGTGGAATCCCGGTCTATATTTTATTTTATGATCATTTGGATACTTCCATCATCCCAATCCCCATCATAATCTATTTTTGCAAAATATTTGTTAGCAAAACTGTTACTTTTTAGGGCTTTAGTACAATCGGATACAACTTTATTATATGCAACTGTGTATTTATCATATTCATTACTATCTCTAGCTTTACCACCTGTGAATTCCCAAGCATCGCAACGTATTAACGAAATACACTTAGTATCGCCTTCATAAAAACTTTCGAGTTCATCTTCATCTGCGTATATATTAAACCCATCTAGATCTTTAATGACAGGAGTAACAGATTTGACAGCTTCTTGGTAGATCTTTTTAAGAATAGAAGCATTCAAAGATACAGAATCATCTATGACAAAATCTACACCATACTTCTTAGCAAATTCTAACACAGTCCCAGTTTCTTTAGCTAATACGTTTATCAACATTTGCTGGTTAACATATAGACCGTATTTATCCATAGTAGTCTTAAACTGTCCACCAGCAGCTTTTGGATTAACCTCGATTTTATAAAGACAAACTTTAGTATTAAGTTTATTTTTATTTTTTGCTTTTACAATGATTTTAGTAGAACCATATTCGTTTATATTTATCTCATTGCCGCCTAACGTTTGCTTTTCATCGACACCATTTATATCAAACGATTTGAACATGTTTCGAACACAACGTTTTGGAGTCGACAATGCCCACATAGATCTTTCTTCTCTAGGCGTTTCATTTTCTTCCAAAGCAACATAAGCTATAATCTTTTTGCCTAAACCAAACAAACCTTCTTCACTTCTAGTAGGATTAGTACTTTCTACACTACATATTTCTTTTCCATTAGGATCAGTAATTTTAAACATCATATATTTTATTCCCCTTATTTACCAACCACACCAATAATATAATTATCGGGGGGGGGTAACTATATAGTATAATTCATAATAATGTCATTTTTCATTCAAAAGGAGTTAAAACTGTGAATAAAAAGATAGACCGGGAAATTCCCGGTCTATCTACACAAGAGGAGGTCTATATTTCCCAACCAAAAATCAATAAAAAATTGGGAAATTAGCAAACCGACAAAGATCAATATTAACGAATCACACTAATCTGGTTTGGAGGTAAATGACATGTAATATTCGTTATGACAAAAAGCTAAGGAGGTAAACTTTTATTGAACTTTATCAGAAAAATGTCACTACAAAATACAAAATGATTTGTACTAACTATTAATATGTTGGAGGGTTTTATTTTTTTAATCAACAATTCTCATGAAGTACGTACTATATCATTGGAATAGTAGGATAAATCCTTTAAATAACAGAGCTATTCCAATGATAATGAGGTGTCTTTATGAAAATCATAAGAGATGAAAAGAACCAAATCTCAGAAATCATATTCAACGACAATGATGACCAAAAATTATTCTGGGAAGCATTCAAAAAAGAGGAAGAAGAGGTTACGGTAAGGACTAAAGCATACATAGACGCATATGCCAACTCCTTTGCAAAAGACCAGGACGGAGCAACAGCAAGAGCAAAAATATTTGCCGATGCAAACGTCCAAATAATAACTGCTCGATCTATTGGTTCAGTTGAACACTGACAAAAGAGAACTAGGTGGGAATTAACCCACCTAGTTTATTTTTTTATTCAATTTCTTTTAGGAATTCTTCAGCAATCCTTTTAGGATATTCTATCAACAGTTTTTGTAAATATCCTGTGTGCCAGATAGAAGTAACCATACGGTTATCTACAGATATCAAAGAGAAAATTACATCAATCATATCTCGTTTAGGATTTGCTCCACAACGTCTAGCCATAAGGTCATCGTCAACAACCTGTGTTATAACGGATTTCAAAGATGAATTGACAGTGATTTTATCTCCACCACGTTTGTTGGCTTCATGCTTGATATAATATTCTACTAATATACCGCCGTCTTTTGGCATCATAGCACCGTTAATACTATTACCAGCTCCAGATGGTTCACTAACTTCGATTTCAGATCTTCTAGAAGAAACTACGCCAGAAGATTTTTCTTCAAACAAGATTTGTTTCTTAACTTTTGCTATATACTTTTTAACAAAAGCTCTAGCAGATTCGCTCATCTGTTCAGGATCACATGACCAATATACTTTTATTTCAGTTATATGACCTGTATAATTAGCTTCGCCTTTGTGTCTAGTAAGTTTATTCAGCATAGAATCATCTGCTGTACCTAGCAATTCCAAAAGACTCATATCGGCATCAGAGTCTTTCTGATCTTCGTAAATCAATAATGGATCGCCATAACGAACGAAATCTCCCTCTTCAACACTTTTAACGATGTTTGACATTGCACCAAGAACTATTTGTTTACGTTTAATAACAGAATGAGCCAAACGTTTAGAAAGAGACTGTGATATACATGAAGAGTCTTCTTCTGTCATCTCTCCTTCAAGAATAGCTACTCTAGATATAGTTCCTTGTGTAAATGCCAATTGTCCCATGTGCTTCTTAAAGAAATCTTTATTGTATGTGACAATATCGCCCTTCTTAACCTTATCACCAACTTTAACATTAAGTTCAAGATTATTTGGTAAGAAGAAATCAGAGTTACGAACAAATCTGTCTCCATAATCTACGCGTTCAGAAGTACCATCAGCATATTTAATAACTATGAATTTATTTGTTTCGTCTATTCCAGATATAACACCATTTTTCTTTGCTTTATATCCAAACGAATCTCCAATACGATCAATAACAGTTTTTTCAAATCCTGTACCAACTACTGGGAAATCAAAATCAGCAGCTGGAATAACGTGTTTTGTCTGCGCTGATGCGAAACCTATACGTTTAGGATCGTCTTTTGTTATATATGGCAATGCCGCTTCAGTTGGCGTAAGTAACGAAGATGCTGGTAATGAATTCACGTCTTCGTCAGTTACAGGACAATCCAAATAACCACGAGTAGATGTTACTCTAGGATTAACCGTCAATTGTCTAACAATACCTACTGTTCCATTTTCAGGATTAGATATTCCTACTGTACCTACAACACTTCGTGTTTGTCCACGTCTATCGAGTTTAAATGCTCTATCCGAGTTAACACCTTGTGGGCCTTTATATGTGATAGTAGATTTAGACATGAGCTCGTTCAACGGATTAGTAGTATCGTAATTTTCCAAAACAAGAGATTTATTAAGGTTTTTAATAACTTCATCTTCTGGTATCGTAAAAGCAAAACGTTGTTTTCCTTTTTGCTTATAGTCAACATATGCTTTAGAAATTGCACTATACAAATAGCTGTTTAACATCTCGAAATCTCTAATTCGATAATTTCTAGCATCATTAGGAGGCAAGAAACTATTATCTGCTAAAAGCGAATTTGCATATAGGAATACTTCTAAGAAATCTGTTGGTTGACCGAGATCTCTAAGGACTTCCTTAGCTATAGGAGTCAAGAACATCTCGTGAAATGCTGTCCATCCTTTATACAAAGAACGAACTTTAAATTTTGTAAAGATATAATCAAGATATACGCCAATATCATTCAATTCAGCATAATCTATATTGTCAATATCAAGGTATGCCAATCCATTCAATAGTAATGCATTTTCAATAGGGTATTGATTATAATACAATATTTTATCCCTAAATCTCAACATCGAATATTGCGTGATATCTTTATTTTCTGGGAAAGGTTCTCCTTTATCTATTACAAAATGATCAATTTGTGATTTTTCCAAAATATCTTCAAAAGTATACAAAGATGATAAGAAAACAATCAATGGAACCTTTCTACTTTGAATTTCTATCATCGTATACATTTTACGTTTTGGAACTGTAACGGTTTTCATAAAGTTATCAAAATCACTAAATGCTCCATACTCATTTATGTATGATAGTATTTTTGCTGCGACTGAATCTGACGAATTCAATGGGTCTACGTCTATTACTTCATGAGTTCCTCTAATACCAATAGGCAATCTACCTAATTTGAAATCGTAAGGTATCTTCAATAATTCTATTTCGTTACGAATTTCTTTTTGATTCATATAGAAGACTACATTCGGTTTTTTAGAAACGATTTCGATTTTGTGTATCATTTGGGCAAGTTCATCATATTCAATAGTCGTAATGTATGAACTATTAATAGAACTGTTATCACCTCTAGATATTTTCATAGTGTCGATCTTTTCAGGATCACTCATAACGGCAACTAACAATTTCTTTAATGCTACACTATTTCTACTTAAAGCTTTACCTTGTCTAAATATATGAACTTTATTGTATTCTGATACAAGGTATACTTCATCTGGCGACGTTTTTGTTATAGGTTTAAGGATCCACTGTTTCTTTAAAACCTTCTTGTTACCATTAAGATACATGAAGCCATCTGAACTGACTTTAGGAAATTTAAATTTGATCTTATGTTTCTTTTTATCTTCACCTTCAAGCTCAAATGTATATAACTCCATATCATTAAATTGATCAGATATATCGTGTTTCTCAAAACCTGTGATATGCATATTTATTGTTTTATCTTCTGAAAATGATTTTACAATATTTACCATATCATGAGCCATAGTTTTATTTACATAAGACGACGTCATATCTTTCATAGTTGCATAACAGAAGCTTTTATCTTTGATATCATAATCTTTCTTTTCAAGATCTATTTGTAAAGCCGATGTGTCTTTCAATATTTCGTCAAAGGTTCTATCATCAAACTTTATTGTCTTATACTTATTTTTTAAAGCATCAAGCCTAGCTTCCTCTTTTGCCGTACGTTTTGGAATAGTAGTCTGCTTTGCTTGTTCGATAATCTGTTGCTTAATATAATCATTGTTACTATCTTTAACTTCGTTCATGAAGTCTCTGGTAGAGTTTATAGAATTTTCAGCATCTGACTCATCAACATCAATATCTTCCATGTCATCAAAATTTATATTATCCAATGAATCTAGAATATCATCAATGTTTGAATCATTGTCTGCTGTTGCACCTTTCAATGATCTAAAATCTTCTGATTTCTTAAGATTGAATTTTATATCCATTGTCTTTTTTAATTCATCGCTTTCTTTATCTGTATTAGATAAAGTAGAATCAGCCATGTTTGTTTTATCAACTGTAACATTAGTCGGAGAATTATCGGATGATCCTATAGAATCGGCTACTGTTGAATCAAACGAGTCATTTATATTTAATGCTGTATCGATCTTAGTTTCAAGATCTTGCTCTGTGCTTGAATTAAAAGTATTGTCAACATCGATAACATCCACAGAATTTGAATTTAATCCGATCAAAGCTTTAAGTGATATTCTAACTAATCTGAACACATTATCATACTTCAATCCTTTTTCTCTAAATTCAATAGGATCGATATAAAAACCATGTGTATCATTATGAATAAAGAAAATAAAATTAGATGATTTACTGATTTTTTCAGACAAAATTCGTTTAAGTATAGAATCTTCAAACGGATTATTATCAAGCATATCCATTATGAATTTCATCAAACCAACAGTCATGCTATCATCAACATTCTTTTTAACTGAATTAGGAATAAGCTTGTTGTTAGGATCCATATATTGAGTAGGAATTTTCATATTCTTACTTTTAATTGGAATGCTTATGAATGCTGTATCGAATGTTTTATCCAATGCAGAAGAACTAGTTTGATAATTCTGATACAATGTCAATAATTCTGGATTATTTCCATAGTACGACATATAAATCATTTGAAGTATCAATTCTGGAGAATTCTTCAACACATTCGGTTTCATGAGTAATTCTTCTGTAGGCCAACTTAATGAAAATATATCTGTGAAATCAAAAATTGTGTTTTTATTGTTCTTTATATAGAACGACGCAATATTGTTTTGCAAATTAGGAAACATTCGCTTAACATTGGCCGTTGTATCTGACAAATCTGTTAGTTTCATAACAGTTTGGCTACCTGGCATAAGAGTGTTCTTATACTTGAATCGTTTCTGTATAATGTAATTGTACATCATACGTTTATACAAATCAGCTCCAAAACAAGTTTTAACTTCTTTTTCGATATCGTTTACGTTTGTAACTAAAGGAATGAATGCTACTCCTCTAAGTTTACGCATAAGTAATACACTCTTGTTGTACGATTGTGAAGATGATCTAAGTTTAAACAAACGTCCCATTTTTATAACAGATGGAAGAACAGGCGCAAATGCTTCTGAAGATTGATTTGGATATTGGGTATCCTCAAATACAGATTCAAAAGATTTGTTTTTTGCTCTTTCTTCTATATATTTCATGGAACTAATGTCAAGATTTATCAATTTTTCAGAATCAAATATTTCTGTATTAGACATAAGTTTCTCCTTAATTCTGTAGTCATTAAGTTGTTTTTATTTTATTCAACCTCTATACATTGAGCTACATATTCATATCGATCTCACACATTTTTTATATTATGATATATAGAAAACATTAAAATGGTTTAGAACGTAAATCCATGGTAGATACGCTCTACCATGGTAGTTCTTTTTTTACGTAAAAAATCTAGGCGGACACTAATCCGCCTAGAATATTATATTACAAATCTTCCCATAACTCATCAAATTTTGTTATTAACTGTGAATCATCGATATTTGTATACATATTTCCAAAAGATGTATCTATAATAGCGGTATTGTCGACCATATTCAATGTAATATCAAATTTTGCCATTCTAACGTAGTTCGTACTTAACTCTTGGCTACTTTGTGCCATACCTGCTTTAGCGGAGAATGTCAATTTTCCACTAGAAATAGAAGTTCTTGAGCTCTGATCTATTGGATAATTGTCAAATTCTTTAACATCATTAACACTAGCAATAGATTCTAGTAATTCACTTAAAGGAACAGCATTGAAATCATAATTACATTCATCTAATCTGAATCTACGTGTTTTATCTATCTCACCTAAAACAATAGGTTCGCTACAATTCAACAAATCATTTATATTGAGACTAAACGAATAACATCTTTTTTGTTGTCCGCTATATGTAATAAATCCACTCGGAGTTCCAACAAGCAATGTTGATAATACAAAACGTATTTGGTCTTGGAATTTATACTTTGCGGTATATTCATAAGACGAAATGTCTTCTTCTTTTTCTGGTATAGCTTGTGGAATTTCTTTATCCCACGAATCAAATACCCAATATTGTTTATCTGTATTTGGAACAACGATCTCATCACCAGGTTTACCAACAATCTCAGACATAACATTTCCTCTATCATCTTTAAAGATAATAGTTATTTTAATATCTTCATTTCCATATTTACACAAAATCTTTGTTAGTTCATTCACAAACGTGTGTTTATCACATTTGTCTATATCCAATTTACCAGTTTCCCAACATACACGTTTTATATCACACGCTTTTACAATTAAAACTTCGTTAAATTTTGATGTAAATCTGATTATTTCTAGACAATCCACACAATTCGCATCTTTAACAAATGACAAACTAGCTCTATTGAATTTTTCAATATCGACTTTCTTTCCATTCTTAAAATGTAAATCTAACATATTTTTACCTCTAAAATAATCTATTTTTCAATTCTACATTATTACGTTAAGTGTAATAAATAGTAATTTTATAGCAAATCTTGCTTAAATTGCAAAAATTTTAAAAACGGGGTCAAAAAGTGAATTTTCGTCTAAGTGGGGTCTAACTAGGGTCTAAGTACCCTTAAAGTGCCCTCGAAAGGGGGTCAAAAAAAGTAGGACATTTCAAAACAAATTTCAAGTATATATTACAATAATGAATATTATTGTAATTATCATTATTGATAATAATTAGTATATGCATTATTGTTATTCATTGTTGTAATGCGATACGTAGTATCGCGAAGAAACTCACGTTTCTTCTCTCTCCTCCGTTTCTCTATTGTAATATGATTTACAGTATTTACATTAATACTACTATAATTCTATTTCTGTTGTTTTATATTATTCTCTTATTATTAGTAATTGAATGTAATTCAATTATTATCAATACTTGAATAATCATTGTAGTTTAGTATTATTGTATACTGATTCGAAAGGGACCATTTTCTTTTTTTTTTGATGATATAGAATAATAATTATTCTATAATCCATAATAAAATTGATTACAAGATTTATACATTATAAATTTACAAAAAATCTTGTATAAATCGTTTAATTTTATGCATATAATAGAAGAAAATCATTAAAAATGAGGTAAAAAATAGCGAAATGTGCTCTAACCCCCTTTAAAGTGCCTCTGAGTTGCTCTGAACTAGGGTTTAAAGTGAATTTTCGTCTAAGTGGGGTCTAACTAGGGTCTAAGTACCCTTAAAGTGCCCTCGAAAGGGGGTCAAAAAAAGTAGGACATTTCAAAACAAATTTCAAGTATATATTACAATAATGAATATTATTGTAATATCTTATAATTCATTATTGTTTAATTATAATAATATTCTATTATTAAAATAATTATTATATAAATATTAAATATTATTGTATTATTATATGAATTTATTCTAATTTATAGATTTAATAAATAACTAATATTCAATTTAAGTTATAATATATTAATCTCTTATTATATTAGTAATAAGAATTAGTAATATAACTATAAATTGAATGCTAGTTGACCATTAAACCTATAGAGTAGAATGAACTCACCTAGAAATACAAGTTTCATTAGAATACTTGTATTTCAGAGTTCATTCGTTATTGTAATAGTCAATTATATGGGATACTTTAAGGAAAAAATAAGCCATTTTCTAATTTCGAAACACCCTCGAAATTGCAGGTTTCTACTTTCCTGCAATTTGCTAAGGAGGGATGTTTCGGTGTCTATAATATATTTTTGGGTATATATTATATTTATGAATACAACTTATAATGCTAAGGAGAATGAATGTATGAGTAAACTACAACATATGGTTTTATTTAAAAAGTTGCAAGATTTATTTAAAATAGAAGTACCTTTAGCAGGTGGATTAATAAAAGTTAAACTTACAAGAAAAGAATATAAAAGATATAAAGAAATTTATAGTACAGATAATAATTTTGATATAGTAAAATTAGATTTATTTAAGCGTAATAAACCAAAATATACTATATTGAAGAATCAAAATGAAATTGATGAATATTTAAAAGATTCGTCATTCATGAATGATATTAAGAAATGAAACAGCTTAATCATTTAGTCCTAATTAACACACAAATAAAAAGAATGTAACAGGGACAGTGAATAACAACATTTTTTAGCGATTGAATCTGATACAATAAATCATGATTAATAAGATACGACACACGAATGAAATGAATGAATCAGCCTGAGGAACAACACCCTAATAAAAAGAATGAATCGACCTTAGAGAAATAATACACAAATAAAGAAAATGAATCATGCTTATTATATATTTACACACGTATTAAATGAATGAATCTATTATACTCCTAAAATGAAAAACTAATTATAATAAATAACTAGGCCATTACAGCCTAGTTATTTTTTTATCTTTTTTTGAAAAAAGGAATAGAACTTAGATCTATATTTTCTGTGACTTTTTCACCATATCTACAAACTATGTATGATATAAATGCAGTCATAGAACACTCTAAAATGCCATTTATATTGAAATCTGGTATAGTATCCAGCTTAACGTAAAACTTACAATATAAAGTCATTAATACGCATATAAGTGTCATTAAAATGCATATTACAAGCACTTTAAGCATATACATAATCTTATATTTTGGTATTTGGGAAATAGTACCAACTTCAGTAGAAGCTGTTTTAGTTATACTGCGCGCGCTCTCAGCCGTAGCTATCATTGTTATAGCTACATTGATACCATTTGTAATGCTAGATAGTCTTATCATTTCTAATACTTCATTTTTAAAGAAGTATACTAAAAATATAATAGTATTTAGTGATAATAATAATAAAAATATTATTTCAAATAATACTATTATATCTTGCATTTGGAATACAATTTTCTTTTTTTCCATATTTCGTCCTTATCTTATAATGCGCTTAGATGTGCGTAATGGATTTCGTTCAATTATTCTATCTACAAATTGACCAGATTCGATCTTTTCTATAGCTATCATTTCAGCTTTTAGACCTAAACAAATACAAAGAATACTTAGAGCGTCTTTTAGTACATCTTCTGTTGCGTACGTATTTTCTGTACGTTTATTTTTGATATCTAACATTGCTTTTATAAACGAATCTATGTTGTTTATTCTGTTCATTATAGACACGATTTTATTGTTTGATCTACTTTCTCTTACAGAGTAAACAGAATTACTATTTGTACAATATGGATAACCTGGGATATTCCATTTAAATATAGAGTAATTCATTATTGTACTGTTATAATTTACAATATTTGGATTACAATACATGTGCTTCATCATTGAACCTATAAATTTTCTATATGGATTTTCATCTAACCACATTGATAATTCACTAGCTTTTGCTAATTGATTTAGTAATGATATGATAATATCATCTGAATTTTTTAGAAAACCAATTTGTAATAATGATTCATATATAGTAGGAGTTTCATCATATCGTATAATAAGATCATCAGATGTACTTAAGTTATTTATATCTTTTATAGACACTTCATTTTGTTTAACTTTTAAATCTCTAAAGTTATCATTTGATTTGCAATTTATAATCGATGTACATTTATTTATCAGATCGATTGTAAAAGAATCTAATTTCTCTATCACATTATTAAACTTTTCACGATTGTTTTCTACATCTGTTGAATTTACATCGACCAATCTAAGATCTTTAAAAACAGGTTTATATAGATTCTTTATATTATCTATATAGTCTTTTCCTAATATTGCACAATATTGTGATCCTATTAAAACATTTATGAATTTAGTTATAGCATCATATGTTGTTAATTCTAAAGGAATACCATCTAGGTCAAATCCAAAATCCAAGCTTCCGTGTTTAGTTATTTTGAATACTTCATCGTAAAAGTTTGAAAATGCTTCCGTATCAAATGAATTGACACAATCTTCCTTTTCAACTATTTTATATTTTCCAGGAATAAACACTGTGAAATCTTTATATGGATAAGCAACCGATTCGAATTCTACTGTGTATATTTTGTCGTTTGTTTTGACTTGCATGGCTAAATTAGACATAAGTAATTTTCCTCCAATAAAAATAATATAATATTCATTAGTCATGTTTTTTTTTCTAATACTTAGGTTACATTATCGTAGTTGAATAAATTTAATTCATGGAGGCATAATATGGAAGAATATGAAGATGAAGCATGTGAAGAAAAGGTGTGCGAGTACGATGGAGGAATCTCTGTAGATGTAGAGAAAGAAGAGTTTGATCCTGTAAAATATGAACAACGCATGGAAAAACAGATGAGACACGATATTGAACGCGATATCAAATCATCAAAAGAAGAACGTGAACAGATGGAAATTAAACGCCGTTTGGCAAAAAAGATGATCGACGAATATTATAAGGGCAATGTTGATGATGCTCCGCACTACATTAGATCTATGTTGATTGATAGAGAAGACGAAAAAATCAGATCTGTCTCAGAACGTATTCTCAACATTCCAGAAGATGATATCAATGCTCTTGAAGCCGAAGTTAAGAAGCTTAATGCTAGACAAACTGAAATCTTTGAATACTTTTGTGATAAAGAAAAGTTCAAAGAACTTAGATCGAGACTGATGACAGGACAATACGTGTCTGAATACAAAAAGATCGAAGGATTGAAATCTGTTTTGCTTGATAGACTTCAAATGATTTATCTTGGAAAACCATTTGGCGAAAGCTTTAACAGTAATTTCTGTGAGCCTGTTAAACACAATGGCTTGGATAGAGAATATCGTTTTTAGTTTATTGTGATAATATATTGCCTCCCCATTTTTAGGGGAGGTATTTATTTTTTTTCATATTATATTGCACATAAATGTAGCATTGTCACTACAATTATTGATTAAATGCCTATATATCTATTGTACTTAGGAGGTACTAAAATGATTAGCGGAATGGTCATCAATTCTAGACCTAATATTGGTTTCAATTCTCGCCGTGATGGAAACAGAATGCGAGGTAAACATAGATCTAATGACAACGTTAGACGATCCGATAAGATGTATGAAGATCTTATTAAATCTGGAATTATCGAACAGATAAAATACGGAGCAAAATATTGCTTTAACGTTGGTCGATTGACTGCTAATGAAAAACTCGCTTTCAATGAATTCGTACTTTATTTTAAATCAGATTCTGATGAGGATAAGAAGAAAGCGTTGAAACAAAATTGGTGGACTATCGAAATTGACGAATTGAACGAAGACAAATTTGCTTTCATGGAAAAAGCATGTGAATTTTATCAGAATATCGAAGGAGCTGCTGAAAAATGCAGATTCAACGTTTATGGTACTGTTAAGATTCCGGTTAAATTCTCATCAGTGAAACTTGTTAAATCCGATGAATCAACAGGTTTGATTAAATATCCATATGGAGCAATGTTTTTCGGCGATTCTAAAAACGATCGAGATATGATTGATGCTCACGTAGCATGTGTAGGATCATGCGCAGAAGAATTGAAAAAAGAAAACAATCATTATTTCACACCAATTGAAGAACCAGATTTTACTGTAAATGGTATAGTAAAAACAAATGGTAGATTGTTGATTTATTATGTAGAATCAGAAGAAACTGCGTTTGACGATGAATCTTCTGATACTGAAAAAATGTATCCAGCTGTAAAATGCATCGAACTTTTATTCTCTGCTGTTAGAAATAAAAGTGAAACTTATAGAAAAGGATTTGTTGAACGAATTTATATTTCTAGAGTTGAAGATAGAGAACCAACACCAGTTGAATCTGTTGCTGATTATGTTCTTACTGTTGGTTTTGCTAAAAACGAAACACAGTTAAATAAAGATGTGATTCTTCACAACGCAGCTGACTACATATGGATGATTGGTGAAAATTACGAAAACTATTGTATCACTGAAGAAGGTTTTGTTTCTAGACGAGCTGATCTAGGTTTAGAAGCAACACAGATGTTTATTGGTGAAGAATATCGTAAACGATCCAATGAAATCAAGAAACCAAAAAAATTCGTTAAAACCGAACCAACTATCAAAGTTGCGGTCGACGAAGATTTGTTGGAATCCGTTACTGTTGAACCGTCAAGTAATGATGCGTCTGAAGACATTAAGGATTCTGTTGAAAATGACGATACAAATGATTGGGTAGATGTTGACGAAGACGAAAATGAAGACGGCTTTGACACAAAACCAGAACCATTTGAAATCGGATAATTGACTATTATCGAGTGTCCAATATTGGACACTCTTTAAATAGGTTAGCTAATCTCAAATAATATTCAAGGAGAACATTATGGCAACGACACGTGTTACAACAAAAGCAACTGCTAAGCCAGCTGCTAAAAAAGAAGTTGCTAAAAAGCCTGCTGCTAAATCGACAAAAGCTCCAGCAAAAACAGCAACTGCTAAATCAACAAAAGCTCCAGCAAAAACAGTTAAAAAAGAAGCTGTTAAGAAAACAGCTACAACAACTGCTAAAAAACCAACAGCTGCAGCAAAACCTAAAGTAGCTAAAAGTACAAAACCAGCTACAAAAGCACCTGTTAAGAAAACAACAGCTGTTAAGCCAGCATCTAAACCGAAGGCTGCTCCAACTGCTAAAGTGCAAACTAAGAAAGCTCCAGCAAAAACTACTGCGGCAAAAGCGCCTGCTAAGAAAACAACGACTGCTAAGCCAGCTGCTAAAAAAGAAGTTGCTAAAAAGCCTGCTGCTAAATCGACAAAAGCTCCAGCAAAGAGTCATTAGGCATTTGCCTACACAGTGTAAGCAAGCCTAAATCTAAACCAAAGGAAAACATTAAAAATGGTGTCCGTTTAATGCCAAGAAAAGAAACAAGTAGCTCTATGATAAAACATGTTCCAACGAAAAATGAAGTTAAGGAACCAACAACTAAGATGACTAGAGCTATTTCTTTTTCAGAAAAGGAACCTTTGAGAGTTGCACATCAGATTGAGTCGGACACTAATAGAGAAGTTGTAATGTACAGTACTTTAGGAAAAAAGAAAATGAAACAGGTTGTTCCAACAGGAGAATCTAAGGTATTTGACACTATACTGATCTTTAAAGACAAATAATGATTTGGTGAGCGATAAACTATAATAAAATAGATCGGGAACGTTCCCGATCTATTTATTTTTTACATATATATTATTTATTTGACATAACTGTAACTACGTTACAAATATTTTGGAGGTGTTCTTATGGGTAAACCAAAACAAGAGAAGTTGTTTAAACCAAAAGTTTTTGTGTTTGAAGGACCAGATGTTTCAGGAAAAAGCACACAAATGCAACTTGTAGGTGACAGGTTGGTTAATATGGGATATAAAGTTTGTAGGCTTAAATACCCTATGACAACAAAGCTTTTGACAAACGAGTGTAATCCTGTTTATGCTAAAGAAATCTATTCGTTGTTAGATTCTGTTAGTAAAGATCCGTTAAAAGATGCGATGAAGCTGTCGTTCTATAATGTAGCCAACAAGTTTGATACTTTAGTTGAGATAAAAACTGCTATTGAATCATATGATATCGTGCTTATAGATAGATACATAATTTCATCATTGGTTTACGATTATGCTAGACTCGATGAATTGATTGATGAGAAGGATTATAATGGTAGTTCACTTGACGTCAAGTTTTGTGACAAGATATCTAGGATAATTCACATAGTTAAGTTGTTAGCAGAAAGCATTATCGACGCATTGTCTGTTGATATGAGTGATAATGAAAATGGAACTATTCCATTTGAACACATAGTGTTTAGAAAAAGTAAAGCTGTTAGTGCCCTTTCAAATATGTGTGAAAACAGAGAATATACTGAAACTGACACTAATGTTCCACTCCAAGAATATGTGGAAAAAGCGTATTTGACTATAGGCGAAGATAATGGTAAACTAACAATATCAAATAACTTTTGTGATTTTCAAGAAGCGATTCGATCACTAAACGAATGGTTCAACGTTTGTTATAAAAACGGTAGAGGTCACATTGTTGATTCTGACAAGATTGTGAAGTTTAACCCTAAACTCGCATATACTCACAGTAGTTTGTCACAGCACATGGATGCTGTTACACAAGATATTTTGGACTTTATACTTAAGGAGATATAATTTATGGAATTAAAAGAAATCAAGACAATCGACATGAGAGATTCTTGGAATATTTGTGATTTTATCGATAGAATCCACAACATTTTAGCTGATATTGTGAATATTTCTAATAAGATCATTGAATCTGGTACTAGAAAGTATTTCAACTGCGAAAAGATGCTAAAAGACCCAGATATGACTTACTTGATATTATCTACACCTGTGTCCGCAGAGGCGTATAATAAGCGTATGAACAAATGTTTTATTGAAACAAAGTGTGCTAATGTTATAACATATGCTTGCGGTTTAATAGACAAATTACCACAGGATGCCGAATATCGCGAAGCTGCTATAACTAAATTAAACGAATTGTTTAGTTTTATCGTTGATAATTTTGATGCAGCTGCTATATATAAATCTTGTGACATGTTTGATCTTAGACAAAATGGCTCTATGAAATTTTTGGATAAAGATACAATCGTGAAATGTATGATGTTGTGTAACGAAGATGGTGGGTCACCATTGATTTCTGCACGACGTCTTCCTGATAATAATGACCAATTGTATAAAGAATTGCACACTGCTGATTCTTTATATAACTTCATTGTTGATATTGTATCAAAATACGGATGTTCAAACAACGTCAAAACCGTTGTAACAAGTCTAATCGTATCAGCTTTGAGTTCGAGAATGGACGCATTTGAGGTTGCTAAGTTTTATAACATGTATAGAGACGAGTTTGTTAATTGGTGTAAGAAAATAGCTTATGATGAAAACTCATACACTGTTGAAAATTTCCCTTTAATGAAATCTACAGATTTTAATAGATTCTTTATCTTTGTATATAATACTTTGATGGATGCTGGAGATATTAATTCTGTGATTTCAACATACGAGTCTTCTATCGAAGGTCAAACTGATGAAGTGTTGTTGAACGATGTTAAGACAAATATTGACGCATTGAGAAAAATGCGATACAGTATGACACAGCTATTTGTTGAAATATTTTCAAGTGAACGTTTGGTACACGAGGTTATTCCAACAGTATTTGCGTTACATGTGTTGAAAACTCGTACTCCTAAAAATACGGCAGCATATCAAGTCCAAATGTTGATGAAAGCAATATTCACGTTGACCGAATTTAATACTCAACGGTTGAATGATTATTACATTCATTATGCTCCTACCGAATTGACCACAGACGAAGACGTGTTGTTCGCAAGAATTCTATCTTTAGTTTCTAGTTTCAACAGTTCATCTTCTGATTATCTTGCATCTGCATATTCTAAAGAAGTTGCAAAAGATATAGAATATCTTAATAAACTTACATTCAGCAAGTTTATTGACAATATGAAGGATTCTTTAGCTTCTTTAGGACAGCACGAAACTGAGATTTACGATTTGTCTATCGATGAGTTGTTAAAATTTGCCGATTCTTTGATCGAGAAATCAAGATCTGCTATTGATTCTGTTAAGGAAAGTGAATCTGATTCTGAAAAGAAAGATGAAACAGAAAGTTACATTCCTTATTATGAAAATAAGATAGAGGATGTTGAAGAAATAAAACGTCTTATCAATTATGCTGTTGAGAGTTATACTAACAACGATAATGAGATAAAACGTTTGTTGAACACAATTGAACAATTGGTCGGAGTGATGGATTACCAAGACGTTGAAGATATGTACCGATTGCGTTACAATGAATGTGGACACGAATCTGTTGTTGATTTGATTTGGCCTTTAAGAGTGTTAGAAGATACAGACACAAAGACACTTGAAGAGAAAAATGATGAAGCAATTGATACGCAGTCTGAGCGCAATAAAGCTATTTGTGCGTTGAAACCAGGTGACATATTTAAGGAAAGAAAGGTGCTTGACACCAAGAGTCCATGTAAATAACAAATGATATTAAGTACTAGGGTCGTAAAGGCCCTAGTATTTTTTTTCATTCAAAATCATATGTGAAGTACTTAATATAATAGTGATAGAGTTACGTATGTGACTCTTAATATCAATTATATACTGGCGGGCACCAGTATAAAAACGGCATATGTATATGAGATTCTCAGTTAAGGGTTCAGTCGATTTTGGTTACAACAAATCTTCTTCAAAGAAGTCGTTCTTTGAAAAGATCAAGGAGAAAGTTCTCCCAGACACTGATGAGCATAAAGAGGGTATCGGAGGAACTCTCAATTATGATATTGGTGTCGACATGAATGTTGAAGAATTCAATGCTATTCGCGAGAGCTATCGCAAAGAAGTTGAGTCGCTCGAAGCCGATACAGACCATACAATAAACAGCTTCAAGAAAATCATGAGCTACGTTCGTTCTGAGATTAATCCTACAATCCAAGCAGTTTGTGATGGAGCAAAACTCTATAACCAACTTGACCATGAGCTCAACATGGAAAACTCGGATTTGAACGTTAAGCTTACTCTTAAGAGAAAAGCAAATGCTAAACTCGAAGAAGAATCTGAATCTTCTGAAGAGTAACACATAAAATAAACACAGGGGCAAATCCCCTGTGTTTATTTTTTCTTGTTTATATGATAATTATCGGTTGATAAGTTTTATCATCGGATAGATTTCGTTCTTTAAGAATTCCTACAAGTTTTATAAAGTTTTCATATTCTTTATTTGTAATCTTTATATAATTGTAAGATTTGCTTTTTATAACTGCTTCGTCCTTTAGTTTTTCTTTTACCTTATCAACAGCAATTATTTTAGGATGTTTATTTGGGTTGTCTCCACCATCTTTTATTTCAATCACTGTAGGATATTTTGTATCTAAAGATAAACAATAATCTGGAATATATGTGTGTTTTTCGCCATTATATTCATATTCGAACGTTACAGGACATTCTGAAAGATCTTGTGGATTTCCTCCATATTCTTTATCGTAAAATGTTAGAAAATCCAATTCATATGACCCAACATATGTTAATGTGATTTTATTGTCAGAAAATGTGTATGAGCCTGAGATAGATCTATTTGCTAACATCGTTTTTTGTGTTTCGATATCTTTCATTCGTTCTTGTCTGGTTTTCCCAGTCTTTTTTAGTAGATTTCTTTCAGCTATTTCACCTGCTTTCTTTTTGCATTCTGGAGAACAAAACCTTTCATATCTACCATTATCTTCGTTCCATTTAGTTTTCTTTGTCTTACAAATTACACATAATGCATAATCTTTTTTATTTCGTCTATTGAAACAATATTGTTTTGGACTCATGCCATCTGGTATTCTGTCATTGTGTTCAATCTTTATATGATTTAATAAGAATGCTAAAGATGTGTATCTATTTTTACAATCAGGACATCTAAATTTAGCCTGTTTATGGGATTGGAGTGTATCGTGTGCCACGTTTGTCCACCTCCTTGTTGGTTTTAGGTGTTAATAACTCTAAATACGTTTCTCGCATTTTTGCCATTTGTATATTAAATTCTTCCATATTGTCTTTGCATTTTTTCTTGCATTTCGAATACATCGACCAATAAGAATAATCAATTTTATCTTTATTAGTATTCATTGTAGTTTACCTCGATATGATAATCATAATGATGTCAAAAACGTAAATACGCCTATATATTATATTTGTGGAGGATAATATGACTGAGAATAAAGATGTTAAAGAACCATTATCATTTTCAACAAATGATATGTATGTACAGTGTTTTACAGATATAGCTAAACACATTGGCTTGGAGTTAACAGAATCAAAAACTCTTAAAGTGAGTTTTGATATACCAGTGTCGGACGTCAAGAAGTTTGTAATTGGAGCTGGAGACGGCGATTTGCCAAATACAACTGATCTTAAATGCTCTGCTATAAAGAATAGAATAAACGCATATAATAGAACAGTTGATGATAATCGTCGTGATGGGCCAGTTATAATCGATTTTATGACCGGAAAACGCATATAATACAAGAAATAAATCCACACTAATATAGCTTGTGGATTTATTTTTTATTTACACATAAACGCATCGTTACCACAACATCTCAATGAAATTTATATTAATTTGAGGGAAAATCTATGCCAAGTAAAACTATTAAGACAGTAGATTTTGTTCCGGAATATAATGAAAATTATGACTTCAAAAAAGTCTCAGAATATGATGTATTGAAACAAAATTCCATTATGCTTTCTATATTTAATCTAGTTTGTATGGAAAAAGGAAGCAATCAATTATTCCCTGAGATGGGTGTAAAAGATCTTTTTATGAGTATACCATATGAAGAAAAAGAAAAAGTTACTGGAATTTTAGGATCTATAGGATCTGAGATAAATAGATATATAAATTCATCGGTTAGCGTAGTCTTGGATACAGATAAGACTAACTTTGTTGATGGTGATATAGCTGTAAATATTGAAGTTGAAGGTGTACCGGTAGCATTATCTATACATACCGATAGAAATGGGTTGTTTAAAGTCCATAAATACTCTATCTATAATCGATGAGAGGTAAAAACACATGAGTAATACAACAAGTGAATTTGATGACGACATTCTTACCGATAATAGAGAAATTGAAATTGAGAATCAAAGCGAATTAAGTAGAATATATTACCATAAAACAGATACAAGTGGATATGATTCTTCTTCATTCGAGGTATTCTCACCGGAAGATGTTGAGAAAGAACGATTAGCAAAAATGCGAGAACAACGTTTTGCTAACGAAGAATTTGGTTTAGCTGTTGAAAACATTGAAGCTAAACTTGGTAGAGAAATAAATATTGATGAATTTGATAAACTTTGCAGATCATATGCTACAGTATTATGTGAAGAAGACTGTAAGTTGTCTAGATCGACAGTGGTCGATGGTGAAGCCAGAAAAAAATATTACGATGATCTTATAAATAATAGAAAAATAACCAGGGTTTCAAGAAAATACTATGTACATGTAGAACGTGCTAAAGTTGATGAAATCGCTTCTGAGTTAGATAAAGTGAAACAGTTGCCAATTGGTGAATTGGAAGTTAAGACTGGTAAACCTATAAATTTTAGACACAAAGGAAAAGTTAAAATACAAGATGAGAGCAGTGGTCTTGTTTATAAGATAGATAATTCAGCAGATGTAAAACTTTATAATATGCGTAATAGACAAGAATGGCTAGATAAGCGATATTCCGATGAGATCCAAAAAGAAATGGGAGATCCGGAATCAACTAGAAATGTAGATGGTTTTGAATGATAGATTCTCTAGGAGAGAAATCTCCTAGAGTTTGTTTTAGTTATATATTATGGTTGTGTAAACTTTACAGTAAGAGGTAAATTTATTATGATATTGAAAATAGCATGCATTGCTGATATACATTTTGGTGCACAATCATCGATGACAGATTCGTTGTATAAGAATCTTCATGAATATTTTATAAAACCATTGAAAGATAAGAATCCGGATATAATAGTTATAGCAGGAGATTATTATCATACAAAATTATCTGTATCATCAGTTGAGGCACAATTCGCAATAAATTTTATGCGAGAACTTAGAGACGCATTTCCATCTGCTACGATATTGGTAATACATGGTACAGAAACACACGATATGAATCAACTCAATGTGTTCAAGTCTATGATAAACGATAATTTTAAAGTGTATGACAAATTCACAGTTGATATGGTTAAAGAGATGAAGCTTCTTATAATACCAGAGGAATATTATCCAGATAAAAACGTGTATGACGAAGTGTTAAATCCTGCTGAAAAATATGATTGGGTGTTTTTTCATGGTCTGTTTTCACATGCAGGAAGTTATGCTACCAAAGTTGGAAATAAGTTTAATAAAATCTGTTTTTCGACAACAGATTTTAGCAACAATGTTTATGGTAGAGTAACTGGCGGGCACATTCATGATCCTATTGTGAAGGACAATGTTGATTATTGCGGCAGTTTTGATACTTGGATATTTGGAGAAAATCCAACAAAAGGATTCCGATATTATGAATACGATAATTCTAGTAAAGCTGTTCTCGTGAATGAATTCATAGAAAACCTAGGAAATCATAGTTATGTGACCGTAAATTTCAAAGATCTTGATTGTAACGATGTTGACAAACTTGTTGAAGATATTGCTGAACGATCTTCAAAAGTTGATTGGCTTAGAATAAAAGTGTTTAGAAATGATCATATTTCTGATTCTGAGATACAAAATTTGGTATCTGTGTCTATGAAATTTCCAAATGTAGTTTTACTTAAAGAAAGCGTTGGTGTATCTAAGGAAAAAAGCGAGGAAGAACAGAAAGCCGATATTGATAGAAAGAATAGAATATCGGAATATGAAAACTTAAGTTTTAACCAGATAACTAAGAAGTTTGCAAAGGATAAGTTCGGTATAAATGTGTCGGACGATCAGATCGCAGAAGTATTGTTTTCTAAATAAAAAATAGTCTGCTCCCTAAAAAGGGAGCAGATGTTTTATATTTGTTGGGCAATTATATTTATATTTTTTGCGATTTTATCCAATTTAGTTGAAACGTCATCCATATTTTCAGAAAGATTCAATGAAGTTATTTTTTCAGCTGCTGGGATCAAACGAGTTTCGAAATTAGAAATAGTTGTCAATATTGCGCTAACTTTGTCCAACTGTGAATCGGTTATCTTATCGTTTGAAGCTACAGTTTGATCACTACTAGTAGATTCATCTATTGAAAAATCGATAGATGTTGAGAAGTTATTTTTTACATATTTTTCAATACCACTTATAATCTGGCTTATAGGTACACTAGTAGTGTCAAGAAGTTTTATATTTAGATTGTATGTATATGTGTTTGAGATTATTTTTGTTTTTTCTGCATTGATGATTGAATCCCATACCACATACTCAGAGTTACTACCATCGGCGTTTGCTTCAATAGCTCTACATAAATATATTTGATCACCAGATTTTTCGATTAAAGCTTCGAGATCCTCATCTGATACGCTTATAACTCTTTCGTTTATAGCAAGAGCAGTTATGTTAAACGTTTGTTTAGCAATCTCAGAATAAGCTAACACAGCAACAACTTTTACTTTTGTTCCTGATATAGTTTCATAATTTGTATATAATTGGATAGTGGAGCCTATTGTTAATTTGTTGGCCATATCATTCTCCTTATGTGTGTTAAATTCATAGTGATGTTTTTTAAAAACATGTCAGTAAGTAATAAAAATAATCATTTAAAAGGAGTAGTTAAATGGCAACAAAAACTACTAAATTAGACAAATGTGTTAAATTACTAGAAACAATGAAAGAACAACCTGGTGACATCATGGAAACTGCTGCTATTTGTATTTTAGATATACAAGATATGGTAGATAAAATCGATGTTCAGGATTTGGCTGGTTACAAAAAACAACGTAAGGATTGTCTTAAAACTATGAAAGCATTTTATAAAATGGTTAAAAAGATTAAATTCTCGTTGAAATAGTCGTTGTTCTTAAATTCTCTCCCTCAATGAGGGAGAGTTTATTTTAAAAATCAAAATGAATTTCAACAATATATTGTATTATTGTACAAAGAATACCGGTTAATAAACTTTGTATATAACAATACGCGTATTGGAGGTTACTATGGCTAGCGTAGCACCTGTCGAAGCGACAGATTTGAATGGTGTACAGATTTCACCGATGGACATTGTGTCGGATGAGCTAATTGGATATTGCTCATATGTTAAAAATTTGTGTTCTGATTTGGGAACAAAGAATGATACGAGTGAAGGATTCCAATCATTCATTGATTTCCAAAAAGAAATCCAAGCAGCTAAGATTTCTACATTTGAACCAGATGATATTCAAACAGATGACAATTTCCAAAAGATTGATCTTACTGGAGAGAATGCTGAAATTGCAAATATTCCGTTGGCAATGTTCATGAACATGATGAATCAAGTTCTTTGGGCTAATTCTGGAGTAGGATTTACACCATATGAATGCCAAGATAGCAAAGATGCTTATATGATGAATGGTGTTGGTCTCACTCCATTCGATGTCACAGGAAATGTACAAAAAACTGATGCTGGAGAAGTATTGACTGCATGAAAATCTTAGTGGTAGTGATTTTGTCATTTGTGGTAGGAATAGTTTTAGGTTTTGTAATAGGTTTGTTGTCACATAGAGTAAATAATAAACCTAGCGAACCGTTGTATAAATCTATTTCTGGTCTTGATTAGTTGCAATAAAGGGAGCCCTATGCTCCCTTTATTTTTATTTTTGTTAATATTATTGATAAGGGTATATATGAAATATTTGTTTGATGAGTCTGGGAATATAGTTGGTCACGAGTTTTCAGAATCAGAATTAGCTCTTATAGAGAAGCAACCTTCAGTTGCAACAGTATTGTTACAAGCATATGTTGATACTCAAAAAGAATATACTGAACGATTAAGGATTGTATCGGAAGAAAGAAAGCATTATTCTGACATGACTCGTAACAATTTTATGATTAACCAAACGCATATTAAATGATTTATAAAGGAGACCGTGTGGTCTCCTTTATTTTTTTTTCATTTAAGACTAACTAATACTAAGGATATAGTATAATAGCGATGAGAGTAGTTTTAGCAGTGAAACATTGCCAGAAAGGGCAAAGTCACGGAGTTCGAATCCCGTCTCTTATCTTTATTTTTTCTTATATATTCTATAAGTGTATAAGATATAAAAGTAGAATGAGATTGACTTTAATTTGGAGGTATTTTTTATGGCTAAGCAATTTTTGAATTCAATGTATAAAGGTCCAAAGAGAGGTTACGACTCCGTACAGAGAAAATATGTTTCTATGGCGCCAGATGTACTTATATATACAACAAAAGATACAGAAACTTTAAAGAGTGAATTACATGTGGTTGAACATCCTAAAATTTCATTTTATCTGTCAACTAAACCACAACCATTTCATAAGATCTCGATACCAATCTCAGATGCAAGAAAAATCAAAGTACCATATGCAGATAGAGATAAAGAAATCGCAACTTGTTTAGGTTGTTTGGACGCATATTATAACTCATCAAGAAATGGATCCGGATATGAATATAAAAAACAAGTTTTAAAGAATCCGAATTTATATATGGCGGATACTGATATAGAAGATTACTTTAAAACGTGCATGATTATGAAAGAAGGAGAGCACATCGCAGATAGATACAATATGGCATTCTCAGATATAGAGGTTGACATTTCTAATTTGGAAGATGATTTTCCAGAACCATCGATAGCTCCATGTCCAGTGAATCTAGTAACAACTATTTATGCTGAAACAAAAGAAGTTCTTACATACATGCTTTATGATGAACGTATAAAGAATGAGATAGCTGATATAGCAAATGATAATGAAAAATTTGTAAATACATGGCTAGATGAGGATATCAAGAAAGAAGGATTTACGTTTCATATTAACGCCTATGCTACAGAATTGGATCTTCTTAAAGCGTATTTTTACGATATTCACCAACGTAATCCTGATTTTATGGCTTGGTGGAATATGCCTTTCGATATTCCTACTATTCTCAATAGATTCAAACGTTTAGGTTTGAATGATGAGCAAATTGCACAGATAGTTTGTTCACCAGAAGTACCAGATAAATTTAAATATTATCGGTATAAAGAAGACCCTAAACGAGAACTGTATAATAAAACCGCAGGCGCAGATGACGATGATGATGAAGACGAAGATGTTGGAGCAAGTAAAAATTCCAAAAATAAACCTCATCCATCTAGATTGATTGACTGGGTCGAAATACCAGGATACACACAACATTACGATCAACTTTCATTGTTCTCAAATCTTAGAAAACGAACACTTTATCCTTCATATAAGCTTGATGTTATTGGTGAGGAATTCGCCGGTCAGAGAAAGCTTAATCTTGAAGATGCTGGATATAATATTAAAGACGTCAATGTTAAAAACTTCTATATCTTTGTAGCATATAACATTCGAGACGTTTTTGTACAATATGTTCTAGAAAAGAAACAACGTGACATGTATCAGAATATAGTCTTTTCCGATAATACTAGATTATCTAAATCTCAACAACAAAGTATTGTTATTAAGAATAAGCTAATGATAGAATTGTTAAGAGATAATCAGATAATGGGAAACGCTATTGATTATGACGTTGTTGATAAAGTTCCTGGAGCAGTCGTAGGTAGACCAGAGTTGATTGAAAAACCTGGTATTCCTATATGTGGTAAGCCTAGTTATGTGTTCGAGAATGCAGTGGATTTTGACTATTCTTCGTTGTATCCTAGTGCCACGATCATGTTTAATATCTTTAAATCATCGTTGTTTGGTCATGTAACCGATGTTAGAATTCCAAATAACTGTGTTCCTGAAGGGTTTGAATCGTTAGGTGATGGAGAAGGATTATTCGAATCATTGTTAACAATAGATCAATCTATATTTGATGTTGCATCCGATTATATGGGTTTACCTAAGCCAGAAGATTTGATAGGTATTATTACTAAATATGCGTGTGATTGCGCTATTGGTGGCACTAGTTCAACGAACTAGTCAAAATCTGTTTATTACTTAGGAGAACGTTGGTTCTCCTAAGTTTTTTGTATAAACGACTGAATATGCTAGATTTTAATTTAACTAGGTGGGTCTATTTCCCACCTAGTATTTTTTTTTATTTAACCTCTAATAATTAGTACTTAATATATCATCGGTAGAGAGCAAATATAAAAAGTCAATACCAAATTTGTATAATTATTAGAGGTGAAAATATATGAAAACTATGACTACTATTATTACTAAAGAAGCAATTACTGAAAATTCTTTGAATGCTATTATCGACTACGCAACATCAATTGATATGGTTGTTGCACAATTGAGTGACCACATGGTTGCTATTAGAAATAAGGATTTGTACAATCCTGCAAATGCTGATAAATGGTATTCGGTATCAATCAACTCATTATATGATTACTTAATGGGTGTAGCAGTAGCAGCTTAAAACTAATTGGGAAATAAGAGAAGATTTAACTTCTCTTATTTTTTTTTGTTTTGTAATATAGTACATAACATCATGTTGAATTTGAGGTGGGTTATGGGTAGAAAAAGAAAGATACCAAAAGAGTCAAAAACACTAAAATATATGTATTTCATCAAAGTAAATCTTCATGATAAAGATACTTTAAAATTCGGCATTTCAAACAATGTTATAAGAAGAATGACTGAATATAATGACTCTGAGACTGTTGGAGAACTTAAAGAAGTTTTAGATGTATATCGGTGTGATCATCCTGATAGAATAGAAACTTTTACGAAATGGAAAATGAGAAAATATAGCAAACCCGTAATGAGTCAAGAATATTTTCCTATAGAAGATTATGCGATATCTAGAGATATAGCTAAGTCATTCGCAGCTGATCTTGGGTATAGAATGAAAGAAACCTCTATACAGGAAATAAAGATTAGTAAAAAGATCGAAGAACCAAAACGATTTGAATATTCGTTCCCATCTTCCACAGGTTGCACACCATTTGATTGATGACGGAGGTAGATATGTTTCGTTGTATTGTGAAAAGAAAAAAAGGAAGTCGCGATAAATGCAAAAAACGTATTGTTGTAAAAACTAAAAAAACTAACGATAGTGATCGTAAACCTAGGATATTTACTATTGATGATGTTGACCAATATTCTTTACCAACATATGAGGTGGAATATAAGCGTAGAAAAGCCAATCAGAGTTGTGAAGAATTTATAGAAGAAACAAAGTTTAGAATAAACTTTTTGTCTAAAAAATATAAAACTAGGTTTGAACTAATTACCGCAACATACAACAGTGATGATTCTGGCGTATATGAACACATTTTGGCATATAAGATAACTAAGAAAATTGGTCTAAGTGATACCGAAATGGTGTTGCGAAAGATCGATTCGTTGAATAATCGGTTATCTGAAATTGAGAGTTCGTTTAAATCTGACATAAACTGTTTGTACGATGATGTTGATAGAATAACCAGAGAGATTTCGTCATAATAAACAATATTTCACATATATATGATAATTGTGATGAAAATACATGTATTATAGGAGGGCCTACTATATGGCAAAAGAATCATTTAGCCGTGCAGAAGTAAAGAACTTGAAACACGGTGCTATGCTCGGAGGGCTCGTTTTGGGCGCTGTGAGTTTACTTGGAATTGGTATTTGTATCAAGAAAACTACTAATGCCAATCTTGTTGATGGATCGACAGATTTGTTCGATAAAGCTGTTGGAAAACTTAAAGAGTTTATTGACGAAAAATGCGCTAAGCGCGACGAAGGAGCTACTGACGCAAATGAAGACTGATCAGATTATCTCTAAGATACAAAAGCAGATTAAGAACAATCTTGCTGATGCTTCTGAAGCAGAAATGTTGGATTATCTTGAAGAATTATCTACTAGTGCTTATTCTAAAAAGATTTATTCTAGAATAGAAAGCAGCAAACAGGCTGGAAAGGGCATTGTGTTAATTCATTATAGTTTAATCTTTGATGAAGATCTGAGAGTAGAGAACGTTGACGCTGTCAAATGGCTTAATTCTCTACTTGAACGAAATTCGAAGACTAAAGAGTTGGATATCTATATCTATTCTCCAAAGTTTAAGAATACAGACTTTATGGAATTTGCTGCTGGAGATCTTAAAGAATATGGATTGGATAAACAATACGTCAATGATTTGAATTTTAGTGGTTCATTCATTGACGGATCGGTATTCATTTATGATAAGTGTTACATCTATCAAGGAAAATTGCCTGATAATGATACACTCCTTCAGATTCACAAGCGATAAGGTTTGAATCGTAAATGATAAATATAGGAGGTGCTAAACCTCCTATATTATTTTTTGTGTATATATTATTTTTTTGGAGGCATAGAATTATGAAAGAATCAACAAGAGATAGAGGAATCCAGGTATTCAAATATTTCATAGACTTTTTAAAAATTTGGGGCCAAGAAAACTATGGAGAAAATGTTGAGATTAATTGGCCGGCTGTTTTTAAATTCACAAATAGTTTTCATATTTTAGATTTTAGAGAAGATCTAGAAGAACTCGTTTTTACAGAAGATGAGAATGAATTTAGAGACAAAGTGTTTACATGGATCGAGAATCAAATTCTATCTGGATATCCTGTATGGAGATTGTTCATGTTGAGTGGATGGCTTAACGATAAATTAGAACATGAGTTCGCTAATATTGAAATAGATAAAGATATACAGTATTTTAATAAAGTTAAGTGTTATAGATGTAAGAAATTTAGTGATCGTGTACATTTTATCGGATCAGACAAATTCTCACATTCGTATTTGACAGATAGAGACAAATATGTTGAGGGTTATCCATTATTACACAATATGTGTTGTGTGAAACGATGTGAACTTATAGACGAAGCTGAAGCAAAACATAATCATCCGATGCTTCTCCATGAAGAATGTATTGAGTTTGATTATGAGTTATTCAATCTTGATAGTGACACTCAATTCGGTTCTAAGTGGAAATTAAATCCAGAAGAACACGATAACTGTCCGTATTTCGAAGAATCTGGAATATCTTATGATCAATTCATTGATAGGTATGGTGAGATAATACGGTGATTAGATAAAAAAATAAATTTAGTCCAACTTATATATGATATTTAAAATATCAACACGAGAGTAAAGAGGTGTGATCTAATGAGGGAATTCTTAAGTGAATACAGCGATAAATATGATCATCTTAACGAGGACGTCATAATTAATATTAGACGTGATGATTCTATTGCTGAAAAAATCGAAGAGATTTGTATAGAACTTACAAAATCTCTTAATGAATATGTTACTTATCTTGGTTTCGATTTTGATGATTCTAAAAATCGATTTAGAGAAGCAAATGCTGTTGCATCTAAGAAAAAAGATTCCAAGACAGGTAAGTTCGAAAATGTTCAATACATTAATGTAAATAGAACCTATTCAAGATTAGCAGTTTATCATTTTAGAGTTAAATGGACTGATCCTAGAACTAATGAGATGACAATCAAGAAATTGGATATGCCGATTTATATTCCTGCTATGATTGATAACTATCATTATCTTATTAGAGGAAACAAATGGTCGTGTCCATACCAGTTAACAGATGCTTTAACTTATCAAGGTAAAGGATCATCGATAATTTTGAGAACTCTTACAAGAGCAATTAAATTATCTAGAGAATCTGTTGTTATAAAAGATGCTCATGGTATAGAATTTAAAACGTACAACTTCTTCACACATATTTCTAATAAGAAGATACCGTTTGTATTGTACTATTTTGCATATTTTGGTTTCTTTAGAACACTTGAATATTTTGGAGTGCATAAAGATATCAAGTTGTATGAAGATTGTCCAGTTGATCCAGATGAAGATGTTATATATTTTAAATTTGGTCAATTGTATCTTGGTGTGAATCGTGATAGGTTCAATTCTATATATGAATTGAAACAATTTGTTGCAACAATTTTAGCTTTAGGAAGAAAGAACTTAGTGCTATCTCAAATAAAAGATGCATTCTATTGGCGTATGATTCTTGGTACATATGTGTCATTAACCAAATCGTACGATCAAGGTGCTGCGTTACTTACAACATTCGCTTGTTGTGTCGATGCTAGAACCAAAGCCAATATTAACAATATTGCTGGTGGAGGTCCTAAGAACAACGCTTTTGCGATTTTGAGATGGATGTTTTTAGCATATTCACAACTGTCAAATAAAAATACGTCGATTTTTAATAAAAGATTGAGATATGCTGAATATCTAGTTTGTCCACTTACTAGAGAGTGTCAGACTAGATTATACCGATTTCTTAAAACTAGACCTAATATGCGTGATGCTAAACGGTTGTATGATATATTTAGACCTAGTCCAAGTATATTGTGTAATGCTATAATTGGTAAAGCAAAAAACAGAAATCAAATGTTGAACGTTGCCAAATATAGTAACCAAGTAAACGATCTTGTATTGCTAAATACAGCATTAAAATGGTCTGCTGCTGGGCCTGGTTCACAAAATGAATTCTCAGGAAAGCGTGCAACAATATCATCTAGAACGTTTGCTCCAAACTATGTTGGTAGAATCTGTGTATTGACTACACCTAATGGTGGTGTAGGATTATCAGGAAACTTAACTCCATTCATAGAGATGAATAAAGAGACAATGACGTTCTGATGATTTATAATAAAGAGGGCTAATACCCTCTTTATTTTTTTTTATGGAGGCATAAAATATGGGTGATAAGAAAAACAAAATAAAATCAAAACCTAATATGACTGAAGAACAGGTTATGGATATAAATTTCTTCAAAGAAGATATTGAGGAAATGGATAAGCAATATAATGAAACTAAAAATCTGTATGATGAAATCCATAGCCTATTTGAAGGAACGTGTGGTGGAGACTATGTTCCGACGAGAAATTTACGTGATATAGCAGAATTGACTAAATCTTTGACAACCACTAGAAGTCTTTGTGTGGATATAGTAAATAAACGCCATAGTATGAAGAAAAATATTGTTGACATTGTTTCTAAACGAAAAGGAAATGATTCTGAGAACGATGTTGTAGCAGAAACAGCTCGTAGAATCGTTGAGTGTGTCAATTCACAAGCTATAGCAAACGCCATAAATAACACAGTTAAACTTTCTGACGGAACAGATTATGTTAAACCTATTGTAAATCAAGAAGTTGTTACGACAAAAGATGATTCTGATAAACTTGATAAAATAATTTCTGAAGCTATAGACGATGGATCTATTGTTATGACAAAGAATGATAGATTTATAGCCGTTGCAGATCACGTTGTTCCTAGATTCGATAAAGATAATAACAAGATTGTTGCAGTTGATCAGAGAACAGGACAGATTGTAGAAGGATTCCCTGAGGAACGTTTACCAAAAGCAGAAATTAGTTCTATAGATACATCTTTTGTTAGATTGAAAAACGGTGAAAACGTTCGTTATCTTGACGATGATAGCGATGATGAGTTTGATCCTGACGATGTGGAGGAATAGTATGAATATAGATGCTGGAACAATGAATGCCATTCGTGATAGAATAAAACTGTCACTATGCTATTACAATGCGTTTGGTCAAAAAGTGACTAATGCTGTAACTGCTGTAAAACAACAGATACTTATTTCATATGAACAATACATGCAATCGTTGTCAGAAGATTATGAAGACACTTCGTCATTTGGAGAAGGAAATAAGTTCGAATATAATATATTTGACAATTCATCGGATTCATACGTTGAAACGTTGTATATTGAATCCGGCGAAGTTACTGCTGATAATATATATAATGCTATAAATAAACTTCTTATACACGATATCGAAAGTGTCGATATATCCATTGTCAATCCATCTAATATAATTGATTTTCCTGTTAATTTTATCGAAAATCTATTTTCTAAGTATAAGAATATTAGTTTAGATATGGCGGGTGCAAACTGTTGGTTATATCTTCCTAGCGTTCGTATGAAACTGGACAATCTTTCTATAAAAAATGCGAACATTGTATTCGCAGGTGGAATGTATGAGATTGCTGGTAGTGTTACAATAGATAATTGCGCTATAAAAGGAGAAGATACCGATAAACAAGTATATTGTGGATTTGAAACGTCTGGACAAATGAACTTGTCTAATCTAGTGATATCTTCTCCTGTTAATTTTTCTGTTGGTGCAAATGCAACGTTAAAAACGTCTAACTGGATCAAGACTTCTATAACTATATCAAACGTGAATATAATATTCAAAGATATAAGTTCCACAGATAAAAAACCTATTTTGAATGTATATGGAGCATACCATACAAGTATATCTGGGGTATCGTCCACAGATGATATACCGAGTTATCCTTTATTGACTCTTGTTAATGGAAAAGAATATGTTGTAACAGATATTTCTAGATCATCTATATCTGTTCCAGCATATACATATACTATAGGATTGATAGGAGTTCCTACGTTTAAGATAAGCGATTTCAATTATATGGCAACTACAGAATACGATAGAAATAATTCGTATTTCAAAATATTGGATACTCCTCCAAATGCAGATTATTCAATGTCGACATTTAATCTATCTGGAATAAATTTTGGCAATTTTAAATTCTTGACATTGAATAAATTGAACGTTAGTGACGGATCAGTTTCTAATAGTACGACTTTTGCTGATATGGAAGGTGCTGGTATAAATAATCTTGTAATGTCAAACGTTTCATCATCCGATGTTGAAAAATTATATTTTAAATCTGCGAAACTCTTTGTCGATAACTGCAAAATGTATAGTAATTCATTTGATATAATCAATGATGGAAAAATTATAATCAATGATAGTGAGATAAATGTTGATGGAAATGTATCTATAGATAATAAATATTTCAACACATTTACATCTAATGGTTCAAAATATTATGGAAATACAATTTCTATAACTAGAAGTAAAACGAATGATGCTAGTGATATTCCAAGCGATGTTGCCCAAACGATAACGTTTAAAGATTGTCAAATGTATGGAAATCTTGTTGCAAATAATGTAGATAATATCCAGTTTACAAATACATTGTTTGACGACGTTGATAGTATTTCGATACATGATATTCCTGAAGCTATATTGGATGGGGTTGTGAAGTGTCGTAATTCCAAAGTCGATATGGTATTTACTAATACAAATGTGTCTGGTTCACAACTATCTTTGTCTGATATCTCCAGAAATCAAGAGATTAAATTTGAAAAAACTAATGGCAACATGTTTATCAAATACTTAAATGATTGTGATCCATCTAACACACTTAAGCTTGTGTTAGTTGATAGCGTAATTGATATCACTGGAATAAATGCTGACGAATCTACTGATGTTCGAAATGTAAAATTCAACAGTAAAGGTAGTGTAGGTTCATGTGTTTTTGGTATGGAAAATATCAACATTACACCAGATTATCCATCTGATGATAATCAATATGTCGAATACTCTGGTAAACGAAAAACTAGCACTGAACGAATATATTATGGAAAATATTAATTCATAAAAAGAATAACTAGGTCCATAATGGACCTAGTTATATTTATTTCTTATAATATTTGTCTGAACGAGCTTTTAGAGGTTCTAGAACATGTTTCTTAAACTGAGGATCTTTCTCACTTTCTTCTTCTATAGAAGATTTGCATATTGCTTGAAACGTCTTATATAGTAACCCTTTACTAGATGCTTCATTCTCATATTCGGTATATATCGATTTTAGTTTGTTCATAGTATCGATTATTTCTTTACGTTGATCACTAGTCAAATCTTTGTTATTGTCTAACTCAAATTTACATGCGGCATAATTGTTTGCTACACGTTTAGGATTACTAGGATACCCACATACAGCAGTGATATAGTCTTTTTCCAGTTCAGCGAATTGGTCAATCATATTCATTGCTCTATTGTTTTCAATATTGTTGGATGCCGAATATGGAATTATTGTTGTTATTTTCTTTAAAGCAGTTTCTAACTCTGCTGATACACCATACGCATTGGCTACATTGTCTGCAACTGTTTCTTCTTTGTATTTGCACGACGTCTCTATGTTCAATCCGCTAATCTTTTTTGATTGTTTTTTAAGCATCGGTAGAAAGAAAGGTAATATAAAGATCGTGTATATTACACTAGCAATTTTGTCTAATATAATTTTGAGTATATTTGGTTTTTTGACATAAGTTATTTTTGAAGGGGAATCTAATGGTCCGAATCCAGAAGCAATTTCTGTTAATTTATCCCCATTCAATGATTGGAACGATTTATATGTATTTTTATCTAACGATGTGTTTTCTAGAAGGTATTTAGCCATTTTGCTTTCTAGCTGTTCATCGCCAATCGAACCTTTGATTTTATTTACCATCTCAACATTTTTTGATTTTGATAAACCAAAACCATTCTTAGTCAATGTTTCCAAATAATTGTTTAAAACGTATATGTCTAATCCGTCAACTATCGCATTTATACAATGGCCAATTTCGTGTAGCATTAAGGCCACGATTTCAACGTCACTGTACAATGTATCTTTAAGTATCTTCATTGACATTATGATATTAAAATATACGCCTTTCTTATTTTTGAATCTATATCCATTTGATGTTTCAGCTATATCATTTATGGAAGTACGCAGTTTCGAATAAGCATCTGCGCTTTTATACATATCACTGTTGAACATCATTCCTATACTGTAAAAGTTTCCAACTGATGTCCAACCGATATTACAACGCTCTATATTAAAATTGCTAGTGATCGTGCTAGAAATTGCATCTGTTATATTTTTGAGTTTTTTAACTAATTCACTATTTTTTATATACGGATTAGTCTCGGTCTCAGCAAATATAGTTTTTCTCATTATAGATATATTAGATGTCAATTCTTCCACTAATGGATTATTTCGTCCAAAGTATGCTTCTGTACTATTTTGTTGGTACATTGTTATTCACCTTCATCATTAGCTTTATCTTCGATTGGAGCTGCACCATATAACGATATTGTAGATGTGATAACAAACTTAGAGTCTATTGTTACATTTAATGGCGAGCTGAAATCTACGTAAAGGCTATTCTTTATGAATAATAGTTCTTCATATAAGAATTGTGATATGTTTGAAACTAGCAAAGATGAAGATTTGAATGTTGATAGATAGCTTATGATTCTATCTACATTTTCCATCAATTGTTTCATTTTACTATGGTCTGATCCATTTCCAATCACATATGTGTTAAATATTGCAAATGGCAAATATCTTACGAGTTTAGTAGCATATACTAAAATATCTCTATCTTTATCTGTAAAGAATTTATCCATATCTGAAAGATTGTTAGAGAATGTAGCATTTTCTCCAACAACGTTGAAACGCTTGAAAGCATTTGATTTTTCAAATACAGTTTCAATTTGGTTGTAAGGAATATCAACAAATCCTTTATAGAAGTCCAAAGGATTCAATGAAGCTGAACTCTTAAATTTCACATATTCAAGCATGAATAATATTAGGTTTTCGCTTTCAGAAGATTTGAATTTTCTTATAAGATTAGGATATTTTGAAAAGATATTCTCAGAGGTTTTATCGTTTTGTGAATTAGAATTTGCTGTTATGGCTTGTCCTTCATTCTTGAATAAAATCTCTAAGTTATAGATATCACCTATGATTCTTGATCTATATCCATCTGTATATATTGCTGTAAAGAAACTTTTTACTAAATCTCTTATTAGTGTATCCACTACTTTTGCACTATATTCGACAGATTCGATCGATGAACCTAAAGTTCCTTTTTCTGTAAAATCGGCATATCTACATACCATAACATTCGCAAGATATTCTTTAGGAATAGCAATCACTATACCATAGTCATTTGGGTTTTCGAAAGTAAAGAATTTGTTTTCCCATTTTGGTTCGATTTCACTAGTACCACAAGAACTTATTTTTTTAGTAATGAATGTTGTAATTCCTTGATGTACGCTAAGTCGTTCTTTTTCAGAATCCAATATCATTACAGCAATGTTTCTGACTTTAGTTGCTTTTTGTAACTCATTAGTTAGAGCGATTTCGCCTTGAGTGTACCTTGCTTTTGAAACATTTAGAACAGATGTTGGGTCATTCATAACCGCAAAATTTAAAAATGGTCTAATTAATTGACCCATAGCAAATTTGATGTTTTCATTTATATCGATAGTATTATTTGGGAAAATTTTGTTCATCATCAAATAAGTTCTGAATCCACGTTTAACTAGAACTCTAGAGTTTCTTGAACCTATGAATCTGAGAAATTTTTCTTTTGCACCAGGTTCTGTGATATATCTATTAAAGGGTGATTGTGATCCAAATACCATGGCGTCGTTTTGCAAAACAACTGTAGACATTTGTAACCTCCATATAATATTTTTTAGTAGTCATTATCTTGTTTTTTACTATTCAAACGACTTTAAATTAGGGTTAGATTGAGAAAACAAACCAAAAAATCTGTATATATTAATATAATGAAGAACAACCAAAATGTAACTAGTTTTGAGGAAATATATAACTCCGGAGGTAAATTAATATGGCCAAGTTTAAATGGGATAGTAAAACCATTTCTGGTAACCAGATTCTTGAGACATTGATTAGCCAATACGGTTATACTCAACCAATCGCAATTGATATTGCAGATATGAGTAAACAACTTCAATATTCTAATACACTTGTTCCTGTTAAGTGTAATAGATGTGGCTCTTCATTCTCGATGTCACCAAAATTGATTTGCGAAGCATTTGACAATCGTGGATACGTTTGTTCGAACTGTGGAAATTTAACAATGGAACAGATCCGGTCTAAGCGAAAAGAACAGATGCTTGAAGGTACTGTGGATCTTGCTAGAGAAAAAGGCATTGATATCGATGCTATAGAAGAAGAAAAGGAGCTCCAGCGTGAAGAAGAAAACAGTAAAGTTCTTACAAATGACGATGTTGAATTCAGTAATGAAGAGTTGACTGATGGAGATGTCGCTGACGAACTTGACGAGATATCTAGGACTACTGAATCATCTTCTGTAGTTGAGGTAGACGATAGTGATACTGACGAAGATGAAGATGATATTTCTAAATATATGAGCGATGGTGACGACATGGCTAGTATTGGAGATATCACTGCTAAGACTATAGAATTGGATAACGATGAAGACGAAATTAATGGCTCTTCTGATTTAGATTGGAATGAATTTGAAGATGGTTCGATTAATGATGGACCGGTTGTAGACGTAGATCCAGATCCAGAAGACGACGTTTCTACAATTATTGAAGATGTTACTGATGAAAATACTGAATCTGTTGAATCTGCAACACCTACTGCTGATACGATCGATAAAGTATTTGATTTGGAAAAGGATGAAGAAGTTGAAGCTATGATTAACAATGTTGTCGAAAAAGCATTCGAACAAGAATCTGATAAGGCTAAGGTTGATGAAGTTGCTGCTTCTAAACAAAAGGAAAACGAAACTGAAGAAGAACCTGGCGATTATTTTATGGTTGGAAATAAACGTATGACACCCGAAGACGTACAACGCGAATGCATCGCTACAGAAAAAGAAGTTAAAAAGATTCTTGGTTTCTGGCCTTATGCTAGAAAAGTCGTTCCAGAAAATGGAGCACTCAAGCTGACATGTGGAATTTGTACTAAACAATTCTTTGTAGATGATCTTTCTGAATTGAAAAATAAGATTGTAACATTGACAAAAGAATATTGTGTTTCACGCGGTTTAGGCTTCAAAGCACCATACGGCAAAATCGCAAAACTTTATTATTGTCCACATTGTATCCAGAGTGTAACTTTAGATGGGCACAATTCGTATTTGAGGGATACAGTTGATCAACTGTGTAAACGTATTCATTTGAATATCGTTAATCCTGAAGTATATTGGTATGCTGGATTCGAAGACGCCATAACTGTTGAAGCAAATGGTGTAGAACAAACACTTAGAATTAGAGATTTGTTTGAAAAATATGACAATGTCGCTGATGCTAGACGTTTGATCGAATTCAGACCACAAGGCAATGCTACCAAAAGTTCGACTGATGAAGAGACAGAAAAGAATTCATTCACATTTTCGACTGCTAAAACTGCGAAAACAGAAAATGCTAAACGCTCTTTTAGCTTTGAGAATGTCGGAAGACCTTTCAATGGAACCGCGGTCGATTCTAATGCTAAACTTGATGAAGAAGCAAGGATCGATAACGCATCAGTCGAAGAAAATACTGTGTTCCATATCAATCAAAAACTTAAAGACGAGCATTCTAATATTGCGAAACTTAGCGACAGACTTAATCCATTCGCTAGAGCAAAATCGCTTGAAAGTTCGTTCCAGAAAACTCCATTCGCAGCGTTTATATCTGACCTGTCAGAGGAAACTAAGCTTGAGTGTACACTGATCATCAATAGTAAAACTTTCGAAATCCCTATAATCGACTTTGAAAATGGATTTAGAATCATTTGTGTAAATATCGATGATAACTCTATGACAAAGATTCCGTACAATGTAGTTTCAACATGTGTAAATTTCTCTTATAGAGGAGCTAACGGAAGACCTATTGAGAATTATAAAACTATTGTATTATATAGTGACTCAGTTAGACAGCGCAGAGATGCTACTATGGAAGCATTGATCAAATTCATCAATCCTAACGTTCTTCCATATAAGAATAAACGGATTGTTATGGAAGATACGCTCTTTACCCAATATACCGATTATAAACAATATCTCAAAGAATTTGATTCTCAATATTCTACATTCCCAGCTGGTAAACCAAAAAATGGTCAGTTAGGAATTGTTGCAACTTGGGCCGAAGACGATAATTCAAAAGCTGATTTCAAATCTATCATGAAATTCCAAATGATGGTACAAGAAGGAAATAAAACTTCGTTAAATCAGTTGAATAGTGATTATTCGCAATACATGGTTGCATCTATAAAATATATCGAACGGTTTAATCAAACTACTGGACGATATACTTATACGATAACTGACTATGTTGAAATTGGATCTGCTATTATCGCAGATGGTTTCTTACAGTGTATCAGAGCATTGCTCAAAGAATACAAAAAGAATCATCCAAATATGGCAACAGTTATTCCACATATTATTGTGGAAATTGATCCTAACGTATATCCTTCTCCATCATTGAAATCTTATATTGAAAAGGGAACTTTACGTCCAATGGATGACGTTTATAAGGCCCTTAGTGATGGAAAAACATATGTGACACGACATACGAAAGACCAGTACTTAAGATTCACGTATGTTAGACGTTTGGAATATCGTTCATCTTCGAAAGATAGCGATTGGTCACGTCAGGATATGCGAATGTTTGGTGCTGGAACATTGGCTAGAACTATGGCCGAAGAATTGAAACAAGCTGGAATAGCAACAGGAATAACAGATGATGGTACAAGAAATGCATTTATTCACAACATGGGATTCACAAAGAATAACCAGTTGGAGGTAAAAGAATATTTCATAGACCAAACTGTTACACAGTCTTTGCTAGTTGATAGTAAAACTGCTATGATGCAGAAACTTCCTAGTCCAGACGAAATGTTTACTAAATCTGGCTTAGTAAATAGTTCAGCAGATGGTTTCAATATAAATAACGTTATGAGTAATCCTGCTTTAATGAGAAAATACATGAACATCATGCAAAATGGATCACCTGAGGCAAAGAATTATTTCATGAACAACGTTATTTATCAGAATCAAATGAACCCAACTATGAATGGAGGAATGAATATTAATCCAGGAATGATGGGTATGAATCCTATGATGATGGGTGGAATGCAAGGTGGTATGATGCCTGGCATGAATCCAGGAATGATGGGAATGGGTATGGGAATGCCAATGATGGGTAACGGATTTAATCCGATGATGAACAGGATGAACTGATGTTATTGGGTCTACAAAAAGACCCAACTCGGTTACTACTAAAAACCAAAAATGATTTTAATGATATATTATCATTTTGACTATACTAACAAATAATAGGAGAATTTTGTATGTCAACTACAACTCAACCAACCCAGGAAGAACAGCAGAAAATGATGGAACAGCAGCGCCAGTACATGATGCAGCAGCAGAAAATGATGCAGAAACAAATGTATTCACAGCAGATTTATGGAGCATTGTCTCAGGTATCAGCATTCAAAGTATTGAAAACTGCGGCAAGTTACGGAATACGTTTCAATCTTGATTATAATTCAAAAAGCGTATTAGCACAGAAATTGTATCAAGCATTTATCGTTTCAAACAAATCAGAAAACGAAGAAGAATGGACAACATTGGCTAATGCTACAATGGCAGCATATCAGCAAACTATGCAGCAAATGTTGTTCCAGCATCAGATGGGTGGAATGCAACAGATGCCTGGCATGAATCCTGGAATGATGGGCGGCATGGGTATGGGAATGCCAATGATGGGTAACGGATTTGGTGGAGCTATGCCTGGAATGAATCCTATGATGATGGGTGGAATGCAAGGTGGTATGATGCCTGGCATGAATCCTGGAATGATGGGAATGGGTATGGGAATGCCAATGATGGGAATGCAGCAACCAGCCGCACAGGCCACAAAAGATGGAGAAAAACCAAACAATGTTGCTAACTTGAAATCATATGTTGCTGGAAACATCTTCAACGTTGATCCTATCATTTTCATGAGTACTCTTATGAACAATGGTGTCGATTTCGATGACAGTTCTTTGGAATCTGTGCTCGGTCAAGCACTCACAGCAAGCATCTATTATATGGACGATAATACTCTCATGTATTTCTATCAAGTGGTGCTTTCATTGTATACAATGACTATGCAACAGGGAAAAGATGGAAATGCTGCTCCTAACCAACAGAATGCCATGGGTATGGGAATGATGAATCCTATGATGGGCGGCATGGGTATGCAAATGATGGGTATGAATCCTATGATGATGGGTGGAATGCAACAGATGCCTGGCATGAATCCTGGAATGATGGGCGGCATGGGTATGGGAATGCCAATGCCAATGATGGGTAACGGATTTGGTGGAGCTATGCCTGGAATGAATCCTATGATGATGGGTGGAATGCAAGGTGGTATGATGCCTGGCATGAACGGCGGCACATCTGGTCTCAACGCACTTTACTAATAGTTAATATGTTTTACAAAGCCTGGGGAAGAATACTTCTCCGGGCTTTATTTATTTTACATTTAGGCAGGTAAAACGATGTCAGGAAATATTGAAATAATAAAAACTTTTGAAGACGAAGATCTTGAGAAATCAATACTTAAACCTTTGGATTCACTTATAACAAATGTTACAAAATATACTATTTTGCCAATATGTGTGTGTAACGTTCTTATATCTAAAATAAACTGTGTTCCTAAGATGGTTTTAGCTGCTTATGATGACAAAGCACTTATGACTGAAGTATCCGCTTCAGATTTTAATCTTGAAACTATACTTATGGATAAAAGTCCTGGTGAGGTAGTTTCTCCAACAGTTGTTGTGTATCCGAATGATATACCTAGAAGTAGTATCTTGTTTGACCATGATGAGATGTATCACTATGGGCCATCATTTTTGATATATGCTAAAGGTTTGAAAGATATCATTAAAGAAAAACTTATAACTAAGGCCGAAGTATGTAAGAGTGGAAATGTGTATTCTATTAAATTCACAGCATCCGTTGATTTAAGCACAGTGATGTTAGGATTGACAGATTCTGCGAATGTTATACGATTACCAATAAGTAATTACGCTATAAAGCATCCTTCATACAGTGAACTGTTTTCAAAGATAGCAAATCAACAAGGTGAAATTGTTTCAGATCCAGATTATCTTTGTGGTTTATTCAATAATGTAAAAGAAGAACAAAGCTGTAAAATCGTTGGTACAAACAATATATCCCTGTTTAAAGATTTCATGAAGCAAAAACCAACTGCGTTGGTTGTATATTCTAATAGAGAGAAAGATGCGTCTTCAATGGGAATAAAGCTTAGTGATAATTTGGGTATAGTAGATGTAGCACTTGAGATGTCATATTCAGGTGCTAAAGTGACACATTTTGTATTCTATAGATATATTGAAAATATGGTTGATAAAATAGTAGGAAACTACGATGAGTTATAGATATATTTAGGTTTGGAGGTTTAACATGTTGATTCGAGATTATTCTGCTCCTAAAGAGTTGGATGAGCGAGAAGAAGTTGATATCATTAAAGCGAATAAACCGCGTTTCAATGATATCATTGGATATTCTCTCGAGTTCGCTGGATGGACAGAACGATACATGAAAGAAAAATCAAATGGATCACTTGTGGATATCTCGTCTGACATTTCTGTTAATAAACAGAATATGCAAGCTGTTGGTAATTCAATTTATGCTAAGGAGCTCGGCGATTTACCAGACACTGATAGAGATATTAGAGAGTTTTCGTGTGATTGTGGAAACGTTTATGGACGATTCTTTGAAGGAACTATTTGTCCAGAGTGTGGAACAAGAGTACGGTCACAATATAATAGGGATATCAAACGTGTAGGATGGATAAATATTTCTCCATTCTGTATAATAAATCCGAATGCCTATGACAAATTAACAAAGGTCATCGGTATAAAGAACTTGCCTAAGATCTTACAATATAATATTGAAATAGATCTTGACGGTAATCTTAAACCAGCGTCGGATACTATTGTCACAAAGGGTGGAGTCGTTAAACAAAATGTTCCATATGCTAATACTGGTATGATAGAGTTCAAGAACAATTTTGATACTATCGTATCATATTATGCATCGATGCGTGGTGAAGAAGAAATGGCAAAGTATCTAATCGAGAATAAAGATAAGATATTTTGTAGTTACATCCCAGTTAGTTCTTTGTATCTTAGACCAACATTTGTTTCTAGTAAAAAACGAAGTGTATCGTTTGATAAAACAAATGCTATATACGTTAAGATATTAGCAAACGCTAAACTTCTTAGACGCGTTATGAAGAAAGATGTTGAACTTAAACGCGCATTAAACGTTGTGTATGATATACAAAAGAGCTTACAGGAAATATATGTGTTGACTATAAAAACTAAGATTTCAGGTAAGTCAAAAATAATTCGTGGTGCAATATTAGGAAACCGTATGAATTTTAGTTCTCGTATGGTTATTAGAAGTTTTACTGGCGTACATTGTGCGATGGGTAAAATAGGTATGAGTTACAAAGGATTTTTGGAACTCAACCTTCTAGAAATAATCAATGCGTTAATGAGAGGATACGGAGATCCTAAATTTACTACAATGACTGTGTATGAGGTTATAGAACATGTTACTCGTGCACAATATAAGGACACTATAGATCCAGATATTTGGAAAATTATGCAGCTTATGCTTAAGAAACGTCCTTATAATCCAGCCGTAGCAAATAGACCTCCTACATTAAATATTGGATCGATCCAATATTTTGAAGTTGGTTATATTTCTCCAGATGCAAAAGATAAGACAGCTCAGATTCCATTGTCATCGCTACCATCAGCGAATGCCGATTTCGATGGTGACACACTGTCGTTCTATGCACCTAAGGAGAAATGTGTAATAGAAGAATTTAAACGCGGATTATCTCCAACTAGACTCATTGTTGATTCTACTGGTGATAGTTACGTGAATAAAGAATTCTTAATGATTAAAGACGAATATACTTCGTTGATATCATTCTTACAATAGTTGTTGGTTTTGTGCATGTGTACAAAGCCATGCACAATATATTCCCAGTTAATATGCGACGTAGATCGCAATTTTATAGTGTAGCACACAAGGAGAATTTTTATGAGAAGTGCACCAAAAAAGAGTATGCCTGTAGTTTTGAAGGAAACTAAGGATTCGCCAGTAATGTATATTACAGAAGTTGACGAAAAGAACAATGAAGTGAATTGTGTTTGGGTTGATAAAATCGGAGCACCATACACAGGTAAATTCTCAACAGATGTATTGGAAAAATACAAACGTAAAGATGACGACGATCAGTCTAAATAAATACTGATCTAGTTATTTCATAATTGGATATACCAGCTGTGTCGCACCAGCTGGTATTTTTTTTTGCATATGTTTAGATATGGGGATAAATTATGTTTATCGTTATAGATATATTAGTATTAGCTTTAGCCATATATTTAATTGCGGATTCTGTGAAGAATATAATCGAAATATTTAAACGGTCGAAATATAGTTCAGAAGAACAACTTGCTGTTGATGAAAACCCAGATGAAAAATAGTAAACTGTGGCTGCATTAGCCACAGTTTTTATATATTTGGCTAGATTTTACGGGTATCAAAAAATGAAACATACTTATGAACTGATTACAGATTTTCACACTTATAATGGAGAAAATTATGAATAAATTAAGCCAAACTATAGTCGGAACAACAGCTCTTAAAGCTATGCCTTCTTTGGCTAGTATGATACGACCTGAGGTTCTAGATAAATATGTTATCCCAGATTCATTCTATGATGTGTATTTTAGAACACTTAAGACTAAGAAGCATGTTCTATTAAATCCAGCAATAGAAATGGCTAAGTCTGGTAAGATAAAGTTTTTTAATAGTAGTGATCCTTTAGATCCTAAAAATAAACCGATAGCATTTCCAAATTATTTTTCTGTTTTTGTTTTCAAAAACCAGAAAGGCGAATATGTGTCATATGTAAATGCCGCAGCTAAAGCCGGATACAGACGTGATAAATCCGGAGAAGCTATTGGTACATCACTTGATGAAAATTCTGTGCAATTGTACTTGATTATGGGCGCTGCAGCTAGAATACTAGCAGATAAAGATAAAGAATTGACCAACAATACCAAGTTTGTATCACTGTGCGCAGAAATGCACGCTAAACTTATGAATATTTGTATAGATACGTTGTATCCTATTTCTGGTGATACTAGAAAATTTATAATTTTAAATTTCTTATCTATAATGTATTTCTTACAGTTTCATGCTGGATATACAGTAGAACAAGCGTTGCCTTTAGCATTGAAAGCTAAAACTGTAGATTCTACTATAATAAAAACAGATTCTGTAACATTTGCTAGTGGAAATTTGAAAATGACTAGTATAGTGGATTTCTTAAAAATTCTTGAACATGAGTTTTCATTCATCAAGAAAGGATCTATAGATTTACGTGCTCTTGAAACAACAGTTGTTATGCGTTTTGGTCAACCTGCAATTCTTTTCTTAGAGCATTTCCAATCATTCATCAATATGATTGAAAGTGTAGATCTTATGGGAAGAATCTATAAAGATAAATATACTAAAAATCAATTTAGACCAACAGATATAGCAAATTTAAATCAGATTTTACTTGTAGCATCTGATAATTAATTTTTTGGTCTTGAAAAGGAGGACAATATGTCCACAGAATTAGTGACATCGAATATTGCCTCTTCTGTGTTGGATAATATAATAGAAGTTAATGGTACTAGAAGAAACTACGATTCTACGTCAGATGAACGTCGATGTGTTATACTTGGTTCTGATGATATTTCTTCTTATAAAAAGAAATTCAGTTATAATAGAGGCACATTGAGCGATGGTCAATTCGCTTATCTTGATGAAGTTGAGATATATTTTAGATTACCTGTAAATGTATCGATGATAGCATCAGATTCAACTGATGAAAGCTACATGTGTAGAGCTAGCGAAGTTGCTTCTTCTGGAAAACCATCACTACACGCATTTGTGAATGGTTTAAAGATACCAGATAATGAGGTGTTATTTTATCCAACCAGAACAAACGTTGATGTTTTTGTTCCTGTAAAATATGTATCTAGCAATAGAACAGAATTTGTTATTGAGAAAGTTAGATATGATTTGACACCATATGTTAGATATTATACCAATAAAACATCGAATCAGAATATTGTTATACCTATTACCGAAAAACAATATGAAAAGGCTGTTGTTAGAGACAGAACCCTGCAGATTTTTATAAATAAGAGATTATACACAGGTTCTAGGTCTGTTACACAATCTGGAAAGACTTCTATAATAGTATCTTTATTCCAAGAAGTTAGAGATGCAGAGGTTGAAATGATATTGGATTCATCTGTCCAATATTTTTTCCCAGGTGCACAACAACCAATCGATGATAAAGTTGTGTATGAAATACCAGAAACATATCTGGATTCTATTCATGGTCCATTGTCAAAGTTCTCATGTTATTTCTACGTAGATGGATTGCGAGTTCCAAATACCGAAATTGAACAAATAGGACGATTACATTTTAGATATAAACTGAATGAAATTCGTTCTGCACATATATCGATGTGTATAACTGATAGAAATTTTATAAACGATGCTGATAAAAAATTGTATGGGTGTGATTATTACCTATATAATATGATAGGATGTAATGCAATAACTAGCGCATTCCAGACTGGATTAAGTGGTACGTTATTTGACGGTAATATCGACTTCGACGAAGTGTTGAATAAACACGGTAAGCAATATGATAGACAATTGCTTAACAGCATGTTGAATTTAAATAAACAATTGCCAACAAATACTACTAGAACAGCAATGCTTCTTGAAAATAGACCATATTTAATGCGATCGTTTCTTGAGAATTATGGTAATGAAGTCTATACATACACGATAGAATACAATGGAAAAGATCCATTTGTTTATCTCGGCGTACCACAATCGTATGAATTGAGCGCATCAAGAAATTATTCTATAAGTATAAATACAAATCACGTTCCGATAAATGATGTAGATATTGATGATAAAGGCGTAACAGACGTTTTCAAAATCGATGCAAAATACTTCGACATTGGAGAAAATGTTATAGAGATTTTGGTTATAAATGATTTGCCTATAGAATATAAAGTATTCAAACCTAGTGATATAGAGTTAGATAACGGATATTCTGTATTAAAGGTATCTGGATTCAAACGAGCAATGTACGCAGATGATATATGTATTTTGCAAAAAGTAAAGAATAATGACATGTATAACTACGTTGGAGATAGTTCTGTAGGATACATACCATTAACAGATGCGATTGTTGATATAGACGATGATGGAGTAATAAATATTTTGTTTGATACTATTCCAACATCAGATATAATGGTGTATAATAAGAACTTTTCTTGCGTATATCGATGGACTAAACCATTGACATCTGATACTATGGATATAACCATTCCTATTTTTAACGGAGGAGAATCAGATCCTATATTGTATATACCTAGGGGAAAAGTTGAGGTTTATGCTGGAAACAATAAACTTATTGAAGGTATAGATTATTTTATAAAACATCCTCTTAATGAAGAAACAGCAGCAGGATCATTCATAATCGTTACTAGAGCAATTCTCCCAGGAACTGAATTTGACATATATTTCAGTAATATGAAAGCAAAGAATGTTGTATCTAAATCCGGTTATTTCACTAATAACAAATATGGATTGTTTTATCTTGGAAGTTTAAAATATCCTGTTTCTTTAAAATATTTGAATATTTATTTGAATAATAAGAGAGTATCAGAAGCAGATATAGATATTCTGTCAGACAAATTGATACGAATACACTCGTTTAATAATCCGATGTATGATTTGTCAGTTGAGTCTACATTTTCTGTTGAAGAAAGTGATCTTGAACCATTTATAAATATCTACAAAGAAGATTCTTTTGAAAAATACATAGAGTCATTATTTAAAGGTGTTTATTATAATAGACCTTTTGACCCAAATGAAGGCGATTTACCAGATTTCAATGTTGTGTACGAAACGTTTGTTGATAGCGTAGATAGTGTTGGTAAAGAACCAAATCCATTAGCAAGAGAAGAATTGTGGATACCTAGTGATAACGACGATCCGTCTATAATAGGCATTAGTAATGATGGTTCTGCTATGGGTGGAGAAAACATAAACTGTTCTGTTATCGCTGGTGGTAGAGCAATATTCGCAGGTGATAAAGGTAGAGTCGCATCAGTGCAACTACAGACACTTGAATGGAAATCATATTTGGAAGGTGGTGTAGGAATATTGGCTAATGACGGATCGTTTGTCAATAATGAAAATATAACTAGCATTTGTTTTAGTAAAAACTACGTTATATTTGGAACTGAGTTTGGTCACATAGCGTTGTATGATATAGTTGCTGGAAAGTGGCACAGTATAAACGATACTACGTTTAGATTAAAGATAAACAAACTTGATCCTACTATATATCCAAACACTGCTATACGAAGTATACACCATTATATAAATAAAGATACAGGATATGATCAGTTGTATATAATGGGTGATGGTGGAAATGTAGCAACATACGATTACGCCACAGACGAATGGATACCATATCACAATACGACTATAAAGCGATGTGCAACTGTTCGAAACATTATGCGAAACATATATGGTTGTTATGTTACAAAAGTCAATACGAAAGATGTATTGGTGGTGTATGGTTCTGATGGCAATATCGCATCTTGTAAATTACAGGATAATGCCTGGACAAAACCTGATGGAACATATGTTGACAATCGACGCCCTGGAACAAATATTTTCAATAATGGTGATATTAGAAATAATTCAGATATATACTGTTCAGAAGATTATCTTGTGTACAAAGTATTTGCTGGAAAAGATGGTATAGTGTCTATATTGGATACAACGACTAATACGTTTTATTCAAATCCTTTAGAAACTAGAAATATAGCAAATAATGGTTCACATTCTCTTAATAATTCGACACATGCTATGATCTGTTATGACGATTCTATTATCATAACTGGATCTGATTTAGGAAAAATATCTAACTATTCTGGAGAAATACAGAATTGGAGATCTGCTAATTCAGGATCAGGCATAGCGAATAATGGTGAGATGATGGATCATAATGGTATACGATCTATAATATACACTATGAGCGACACAGATTATATAATTTTTTCTGGTGAAAAAGGAAAGGTTTGTTCATATAACGTTGATGTACATGAGGTTCCATTTAGATACGATCCATATAAGACGGCTTTCTTGAAATGGTATACAACTCCTGGAAATGCTGTTATTTCTACTATATTCGATATAGATGAAAATCTTTCTAGAAAATTTAGTATGTATCATGATTCAGATTCCGATAATTATGACATTATTATTGGTCCTGGAGATATGGATCTTATTTCTGATATTTATATGAATGATTTGGGCACATATCCAAACACTATAGATATACGTTTAAGATTTATAGCAGAAATGATACAAGAAATGGGCTCAGGAAGATATACTTTGGAACAAGCATACGAATATTACATTAATAATAAATACTGTAACATTTTGTATGAAAGGGATTTGATTCCATTGAAGGGATTATTCCTTGACGTAGATTATGATATTATTCTTACATAGGAGTTAAATTATGGCAGGAAATAGAGGACGTCTTAGTATGGCAATTCATCCTTTATCTTGGTTTACAGATAAAGAAAATGGAGTTACACCATTTGATGGTGAATTGTGCTACGATGATGAAACATTTGATATATTGATTTGGCACGAACGTGATGACGGATCTTGGTATACTAGTTCTAGAACTAAGGACATTTCTTCATATCTAGAAGATTTGAAACAATCTGGTGTATTTACAGCAGCATCTGCATTTGTTAATAATAGAAAGATCTATAGGTTTTTCTTTGATCAAATGAACGGTGTAGTTCGATTGGATCCAGATCTTAGATTCGACCCAGTATACAGATACTATGCAATTCGTAAAACAGATTTGTCTCCAACTGGCGCATACGTTTACGTTACAGGCGTTTCGGGAACTGGTGTAGATGGAGATACAGTCGTATCTTCACTTGTGGATATTATCGCAGAAGATTCAGAAGCTGGCGATGGAACACAAGTTGGAGTTCCACAAGTTGGTGGATTGGTAGAAGAATTGGTAGGCGGAAACACATATGTTGTTGAATTCTACAATGTTGATAGAGAATTAGTCAATATGCAAACATATCAAGCAATTGCTGTACGAACTGCTGAATTGGATATTGCTCCTGATACGGCGGTAACAGATATGTTTATCCAGAGTAACCAATCTTATGCTGGAGATGATAATGCAATATACTTCTACCGTGGACAAGATGTAGGACAAGTAGAAATTGAAACATATTTGAAATATGCAGATGGCCGAACAAGATCTGTGACTAATGAACAGAATATCGGAGGTCGTTTAAGTATATTGGGTCTCGATGAGATAAGCACAGACACTGTAACTGTTGCTGGAGATACACCACAAACATTTGAAATTGTATACACTTTGGTTAGATCAAACGCTAGTTTGCCTCCATCTACGACACAAACAGAAAGTGGTGCAATAATTTCACCAGCATCTTTGACAATTAGCAAAACTATAAAAGTATATGTTATTGAAGATGTAACAAATTCATTGAATGAAATCATCCCAGCAGGATACATTACTCTTGCAGATAATCGTATAGACCACAAAATCGTTATGAAATATTTTGGCCATTATACAAATGGTTTGGTACAAGATATTACAAACGTTGCTACTCATACAGGGTTCAATGATAATCTTATGGATAATTCTATCCAGCACATTAAAGTTCAGGTTCCTATTGGAAACACTGGAACTGAATTTAAAGTTAAAGATTATACTATTGCTGTTCCACAATATTCTAATAATTCACAAAACCCAGTTACAATAGATCCTGATAAGAATCAACCAAACTACATTCTCTTTAGTAATCCTGCTGAAGGCGATTTGTATGGTAAATTCACTGGATTTGAAACGTACAACAAATCGTTATCTAAATATGAAACATTGTCTTATGAATCATTGTTGAATAGAATGGCATTTGGTAATGAAAAACCTACACACATTCGTGTTAGAGATGTAATGGACCCACAGTATACATATACTGATATCGTAAATGCTGCGACTGGAACAACGTTTAACACAGTTGGTACAGGACACGAAATTACGAAAGATAGAGCTCTTCTTGTTGAATTCTATAAGCTCGTAACAGATGCGGCCGGAATCGCAGTTTCTGTATTTGCTACCGGAGCAATGGTAGTATACGCTAAAGCTTCAGCAGCTTAATTGTGGAGGTCGTAGATGAGCAATGTAATTACAGATTTTACACAACGTGTAAAAATTTCGTGCGATAATGATACGATGATGTATTGTTTTGCATCAAATAAAGTTGCTTATGCCTACGACAGAACTATGCTTCATGAATTGTGGACAACTCCTACTAATGAAAAAGTTTTTTCATATCATCAGGAAATAGATCCTGAAACTGGAGAAACGATTGTAAAAGAAGTTGCTAGCAATTCTGATATGGGAAAACCAGGCACTGATGGAAAATATGTGCCTGGTTTAGATGAATACACATATTATGCTCGCGTAGTTCTGCCTAGAATGGTAGCTGAACCATGCTTGAACATCTTTTATAAGAATGCCAATGGTGATTGGGTTAACTACAGAAAATGTATGACGGTTTATCCTAATCTTCCATTAGCTGTATCAAGCTTAAAAGAAAATGTTAAAGTTGATATAAACGTAATTCCAAAATGCGTATACATAGATAGAAATAGATATGTATATTATATAGATGAACATGATGGTCAAGATAACGAATTGGCTATAAGTAATATAGACATAGATACCAATGATCAAAATCAAGTTTCTTATAGACCATTTAGAATTCATGATGTGGCCAATACCGATGGAACGTCGGTTGTGTTACCTAGCACAGCTACTCACATGATGAACGACTTGAAAGTTAGTTTGCCAGAAGATAAAAATATAGATAACTTTTTGGTATGGTTGAATGGAGCATTTGTTCCTACTATAAAAGACACATTATACAAAAATGTGTTTTATATAGAAAACGCTATGACAATGGTAGATACTAAAGTTGTAGATCAAGTGCTTGGTGCAAAAGCTACTCCAACTGGTTCTGGTGCAACGGTTCGTCTAGATCCATCGAATGATGTATATAGATACGACGTTCGATTAAGGTTTTTTGGTTGGGATAATGTTAAAGTTTCTCCATGGTATAAACCTCTGTTTACAGAAAAAGTTCCGATAGTTCACAATTTTAGATCAGTGTATATTACTAAAACTGTGACGTTTACTGAGGAGATAAATGAAAACGCGCACTTCATTATGCTTAATGGTGTAGTTCTTGGAAGCGATTCATATAAAATCGACCCAGTAGATAAACGTAAGATAACACTATTGAATGTCGAAAATGAAGCATATGCTTTATTAAACGACGTTTTAGCAGATTTGCGTTATGATTGTGAAAATGGAACTTCGTATTATACCAATGTGCAACCATTGAATCTTATACGAGAAGCGTTGACTGAACGAACTTATTCGTTGATAAACTTTACTTCAACTGAAGAAGGAAAGACTCTTTATATGAAGAAATCTACAGCTTGTGCAACTAATTTCCCATATAATAGAGAAGTTACTTTTTCTAAAATAAATAGTGGAGATCTGATATTGATTAATGGTACATTCAATAGATATGAATGGATCCATGAAAACACTATTTTCTTTCCTAAATTCACATTCACATATTCAGCAGAAGAAGCAAATATTAAAGAAAAGGAAATAGAGCGTATCTATTTTGTTAGTAAATAGAATATGAGTGGAGCACGTAGCTCCACTCATTTTTATTAATATGTGTTAGAAAAAATGTGTTTTATAACATTTTTACGACTTATTTTGTAAGGAGGCTAGTCATGAGACAGCAATTTAAACAAGTTATATGTACATTGTACATTTTATTATCGATGATCGTACAATTGCATGCAAATGTGGAATATGTTTCACAAATGGAGAGTGAAATCGACCCAAAAATAATGTGTTTTCCAGCGAGTATGATCAATGCGGCTATAAGTTCTGGTCATAAATACGATACAAATGCTTTAGATGATTACGATTCATTTATGCATTCTGAAATAGTTACAAATTATGTATATTTCTATGCGCCTAGATATATTTCTAGAATGATCGCATCTGAGGAAGTTGATATACGAGAGATGTGGCAAATAGAAGAAATGGCATTTAATGCGTTTGCTGGTTATAAAATATGTACTCTTAAAACACATAGGGTACTAAGCGAGCTTATTGATGATATAGATAAAGGATCTGTCGTAATATCTGGTAAGTTAGCCGGTAGAAATCACTGCGTTACTGTAACGAATATTCGTGATAATATTGTTGAAATAATTGACCCTTATGGAGATCCAAATGCAAACTATAGTAACACTGATAAATATGCTATAATAACTATGAGTTTAGATAAATTTAGATACACATTTAAGCAGTCTGATGGAAGATATACATACATTGCATTCAGTGATATTAAACAAAGCGATGATGTTGAAACAAATATTGTTAGTGTTCTAAATGACATAGATTGTACATCTAGATTTATTTCACAAATAAACCAAGTTACTCATTCTGTTATAAATGAGAGTAATGTTGAAAAGTCGTACACTAGATATTTAGAAGTATCAAAATGCTTGAATGATAGTAAGATACTATCTATATTATCATATAAAACACTGCTAGAAGCATTTATTGAGAACGGTTTATCTGACATAGATTTAAACTCGGTGATTCATTATACAGTATCATTGGAAATAGATACTAAACTTGCATTATATGTGTATTTATATGAAAAACTTAGTGATATTGAAGTAGATCCTAGACACATATTATCAGCTAATCTATCATCGGATAGATTAGAAGAACAATTCTACATATCTTGCATGGGATATAAAGATTATATTTTCGGTTCGGTTTCAGATATGTGTACAGAAATGTATGCTAGTATAACAGAGATAATAAGTCCATTTGTACAAATTATAGATAACATCGTATTATTAGACGTATCAGATATAAAAGATTATATAAATGGAAAACTATCATTAACTAAGTGTTTATTTGAACCTCTTGATATACCGAATATGTTTTCGTTATATAAAGATCCATTGTATTTTGCAGACAATAAGCGAAGATTGTTTGATAGAATAGGTGAAAGAACAGGGAAAGGATATTCTATAGAGAACTTATCCGTGTTTGTAATATCATTTTAGATGATTGAATTTGAATGGAGGTCAACCATGCCAAAAATCAATAATAGGTATCCAACAGGGCCATTGACAGAGCAGTATGATATTGCTCCTTTGATGCAACTTAATTTGTATTCATTAAAGTCTATAGCAGATTTAAATGGTGTTCAGATAGATGTATCGTTTAAACCTGATGGTTTGATAATGACATTCATTAAGAAACGATCTGTTGATAAGGGATTGAATAAGGTAACGGAATTTATAGATAACTCTGATTTATATAAGATTCCTATGATAGTCAATGATAGTATTAGACGAGTGATGTTCTGATTGTACAACGAATGCGTGTAGGGTTTTTGCCCTACACATTATTTTTCAGTGTCAAATTTACATTACATTAGACAATTAACATGTAGTTTTTAGTGAGGTAAAACATGTTGAAAGTATTTAATAAGTTAATTGATAAGAATCCTAATATAGATTATTGTATAGGTACAACGATTAATGAATATGATATAAAACGCGCTCATCCTACAGCATTATATTTTGTAAGTGGAAAAGACACTTATGATAAGCTGATGAGCATGGATAAATTGGAATGCAATATTCTTATAGGTAAGATGATGAAATCTGATCCTAGTCTATATCCTAAAATAGAAGAACGATTATTGTACTTTATGAATACATTCTGCGAATCAAATAATGTCGATGAACGGAATTTCATATCATCTACTAGAGACTCTATTCTTATGGTGAATAAGAAACCAATTAGAACTGAGTTTGAGAATGGTTTGGTTAGGTTTAGGAATAAAGAAGGAGAATATACCACTTATATTAGAATAGGACACTACGAAGTGTTGTTTGATAGTATGAGTGGAAACCTACGTATTAAAGGTATAGACGATGCATATTTAGTTGGAAATCCTGTATTTGTAAAGCTTTTTAAACAAATGTTGATGATTTTGGAGTTATCTAAAACGACACCAATGCCAGAATGTTTAAGAAAAATATCCCAGATTAGGGATAAATACATGAATTCTAAAGATCCTAGAATGTATGCGTCTTTGATGCGAGGAAATCGATACGAATACGTGGTTGATGGTGAAAAAATGGAATCTGAAGTATATTTGGATGAAAAACCAGGAGTAGAACTTATCAGATATAGCAATTTCATTGAGTTCATTTTACCATTGATTAGGATATACTTTAGACCACATTAGACCTATATTCCAGTAACTTAACTTTTAACGACATTATTATGCACATAAATTATTTTATGTGCTATTCCTTTACTTTTAGAGGTGACATTTTATGATAACAATTCCGGTAATTAAACGAGATGGGGAAATTGTAGAATTTGATGCTAAAAAGATAGCTACTGCTATATCTAAAGCTAATAAGTCCTTATCTAAAAAATCCGATAAAGCGACAAAAAAAGAAATTGACGATATTGTTGATGAAATATCGTCAAAGTGTAAAAGCTTATCTGATAAAGATAGAACCGTAGAAGCAATTCAAGATCTAGTTGAGGAAAAGCTTCTAGATCATGATAAACGTAAACTTGCTAGATCGTACATAGCTTATCGTGAAGAAAGAACTCGCGTGCGTAATAGAAGTAATAAATTTTTCAAAGATGTGTTTGATAAGGCGTTCGCTAAAAATATCATGAATCAAAATGCGAATGTTGATGAAGTATCATTTGGCGGCAGAAAAGGTGAAGCTGCGAACGTTATGCTTAAAAGATTGGCTTTAGATGAAATTATGTCTGAATTACATAGAAAGAATCATGAAGAAAACCGCATTTATATACACGATTTGGATTCTTACCTTCTCGGGGAACACAATTGTCTTTCATTGCCAACAAGTAAGCTATTAGAAAGAGGAGCAGAAGTTCGTCAGACCGATATTAGACCAGCAAGTAGTGTTGCTACTGCTTTACAATTGTTAGCAGTTTACGATCAAATACAATCTTTACAACAATTTGGAGGCGTTGCTGAGACAAAGTTGGACTGGACAATGGTTCCGTATATAAGAATGAGCTTTTTCAAGCACTACAAATCAGTGTTATCGATACTATCAATCAAAACATTTGATGTATTGGATAAAAATAAATTGTGGGCCAAAAATGTTTCTATAAACGATTCAGTGTATAAAGGAAAGCATTGGTTCAATTTTATACACAAGTACGTTTGGAAACATGCTATGATATTGACGGAAAAAGAATTAAAACAAGCCGTTGAAGGAATGTATCATAACCTCAATAGCTTGATGAGTAGGTCGGGTAGACTTGATTGCCCCGCTGCTTAGAGATAAGCAGATGGAAATTCAGCAAAATCGGTGGAGTCTAAATATTATTATATTAATCATAAATGCATCTGACATTGCAATGTGTTTACATGGATAACAGAGGTGCGCATATGATTAGAACCAGTAAAGAATTAGAAAAAAAGATCATTGAGTCCTATAACAATAATGAGGGCGGAGTTAAGGCTATCGGCGATATGTATAATATCAACTCGGTTACCGTTTACAATATTCTTAAAAGAAATAATGTTGTTATGCGATCTAAAGGCGGATACGATAGAGATTATTTTGATAAGGAAAAAATAATATCTGATTATTCGTCCGGTAAAAAGGTCGTTGATATTGCTAACGAATACAATGTGTCGACAGAAATAATTTATTATATACTAAAAAATTCTAACGTTCCAAGAGATTATATTTATATAAATCATAATCTAAAGAGGGATTACTTTTCTGATATAGATTCTTATGATAAAGCATATTTTTTAGGATTGATGATAACAGATGGTTGCGTACTTGAGGACAACTCTGTTTCAATCACTTTAAAAGAATCTGATAGCAAGATTTTAGAAGTTTTTAGGAATAAAATAAATAATGAGAATCCGCTTTACATTAGAGATAGAGGACGAGCTGGTCGTGAACGAGAAGTGACTTTTAAATTTAAATCTAAACAAACCCAAAATGATTTGGCAAAATATGGCGTTGTTTACAGAAAAACGTTTACAACATTTTTTCCATTTTTAAGTCATCCAGAGATGATGCGCCATATGATTAGAGGTTTGATAGATGGTGATGGATGGATTTCATTTAAATCTCATAGCTTAGGAATTTGTTCCGCTAGTTATGAGTTTATATATTTGTTTAGATTTTTCATGTGCAAAGTGTTAGATGTGATAGAGCCTACAATAATTGTACAACATGATACATTGTATACTGTCGTCTGGCATTCAAAACGTGATATCTATACTATTGGTAGATTCATCTATATTGGTAAAAAAGATTGCTTCTTGGAACGAAAATATAGAAATTGGTTAAATATAATAATACATGATAATACCGAGGTAACTTAAGATATTGCGAATAGGATCTTAAGCACCGTAGAGCGTAGGAGATGAATAAATATAATTCTCCCAAGAGTGCTGAACACTGAGAATATAGTTCTCATCAATTGTTGCTTTGATAGTTGACCTAACGTTAAACGAGGGTGAAAATGTACGCCGATCTTATAGGAAACTATAAGAACTAGAGGATAAAAAGCCTCTAGGATAACATATTGAATCAGTTGCCTTTCTCATCAATCAACTATGGTACATGTATACTTCCTGAGGGAAGAATGGTTACAAAAGCTTTGCTTGAAGGAAGTTTAAATGGTATAGGAAAATTCCATAAAACACCTATCTTCCCATGCGGAATATTTAAATATAAACAAGGCGTTAATGATAAACCTGGTACGCCAAACTATGATTTGAAGAAACTAGCTATAAAATCTACAGTTAGACGTTTGTATCCTAACTATGCAAACTGTAATTGGAGTGTAAACGATGCTGCTATAAAGTATGATAGAGACATTAAAACACAAGTTTTAAATGCATTAAGAACAGATGATCCTGTTGGTTATTTGAATTTGTGCCATTTCTTAGATGAACACAAAGAAATTGCAGATTTCTTAAGAATTAAAGTTTTAGCTGTGGATACGTTTGCAAATGCAGACGATGTTTCACTTGTTTCTATTAATCCTATAATGGAAACATATCCTGATGAAGAAATGGCTACCATGGGATGTGTTGATGGGCATGAGACAATCAGTTATAGGTATTTACTAAATGAACGATTGCCTACGATGTCTTTCAATAAAGAAGAACCTATAAAAATGAGAACATTCACAGAACACTCGTCTGTTTCTTTTGAATACATGTGGGAAGAAATGTCCAAATATTTTGAAATAAAGACACAAACGTCTGATCCGGATTGTAAAAACCTTTATATGGATTTGTCAAATGTCGAAATATTTGATTCTAATTGTGGTTGGGTAGAATGTAAACGTTTGATAAGAAATGTGTCTAAACGTTGGGTAAAAATTACGTGTTCAGATGGATTAAAACTTGATTGTACATATGACCACCCTCTTCCTACTGCTAGAGGTCGTGCATACGCTGGTTCTATCACTACTATGGATACTATGTATAAAGCTATTCCTAAAGAAAATGGAGAAATGTGTGAATTACATGTACATAGTGTTTCTCCATATGTAGAAGAAAAATATAGTTATGATGTAACAACGTCGTCGGATCATTTCGATGTATCTGGTATTTGGAGTCACAACTGTAGAACTTATAATGGTGCAGATATAAATTTCGATAAGACATTTAAGCACAATTTGTCATTAGCAATATCAGGTGAAACAGATAAAACGAAGTATTTGGATCTCTTAAGTGCAGCACAAAAAGATGGTAGAGGAAATATTGCACCTAACACTATTATTCTCCCAACGGTTGCTATGGAGTGTAAGACCGGTAAGGTTAAATTTTCTGAAGACCTTGTTGAAAATTTTATGCTTTATCTTGATCAATTGATTGGAGAAGCTAGAGATCAACTTATAGAAAGGTTTGAATATATTTGTACCCAACCTGAAGATGCAGCTAAGTTTATGTATGAAAATGGTACAATGGTAGGTTATATTCCAGAACAAGGCATACGTAGTGCTTTGGAGCATGGCACACTTGTTATTGGACAACTTGGTTTATCTGAGGCATTAAAGATTCTTATTGGTGAAGACCAGACTTCTGATAAAGGTATGGAACTAGCTAAACGCATAGAAGCATTGTATAAACAAAGATGCGCAGAGTTTAAGACTAAATATAAGTTGAACTTTGGTGTATATTATACGCCTGCCGAAAGTCTTTGTTTTACAGCAATGACAAAGTTTACTGAAACATATGGTCTCATTGAAGGTGTAAATGCTTACAAAGATGAAACTGGTAAACTTGTTGGAAGAACTTATTTTACTAACAGTATACACGTTCCTGTTTGGGATAAAATGTCTCCATTTAAGAAGATCGATATTGAATCTGAACTTACAGGATATTCATCTGGTGGATGTATAACATATGTTGAGTTGGGAGAAAATGCTGTTAGAAACGAAGTAGCAGTTGAACAAATTCTTGATTATGAAATGCGCGAAAGAGATATTCCTTATGCGGCATTTAATTTACCGAACTTGACATGCACATGCTGTGGATATCAGGGAAAAATGGGTTTTAACGATTCTGGAGAATATGTTTGTCCAGAATGTGGTTCGTCCAAAGTTGACGAGCTTGGTCGTGTTACTGGGTATTTATCAGGTACAGTTAAGCACTTTAACAAAGGTAAACAAGACGAATACCACGATAGATTTAAACATACTAGCTATTTGGATAGTTGGATCGAAGGCTAGTTCAAATATAAATTCAACCCCTCCCTTACAATTAGGGAGGGGTTTATTAGTTAGGAGGTTCATTTTGAATAAAATAATAAGAGTATGTATATGTGAGTTGATTCTATTTGTTTTCACATTTTCTTTAGTTTATGCTGTTGACAACAATAAATACAAAAGCGACAACAATGTACAGACCACAAATAAATACAAACGTATAAACATCGAAACATTTTCTATTGAACAAGATTTAGTAGAATTGTGTGTTATTCGGTTTGTCGATTATGATGAAGCTGTGTTTAGAATAAATGTGAATAAAGACTCTGGTTATGATGAAGGTTATGTTGAGAATTTATTCTTTGAACAACTAGAGTTATGGATGAAAAATAAAGATCATAGGTTCTATAATTATTCCATACGTAACAGATTGAATTGGGATAATAGAAAAATGCAGCAAAACAATAAACTGTGCAGATCATATGAGTTTTATGTAGTATTGTATAAGTAGAAGGTGGACATTGTGCGTGATAGATATGCTGGAATAATTGAAAATGATATTGTTGATAGTATCGATGGCGTGAGTGTCAGTTTCTGGGTACAAGGTTGTCCGCATCATTGTCCAGGATGTCATAACAAGATTGCTTGGGATTTTAACGGCGGTTTATCTTTACCATCAAATATAAAAGATATAATCATTGATAAACTGACACTCAATGGTTTTAGTAGAAACTTTTCTATACTTGGTGGAGAACCATTGTGCAATGAAAATATAGAACTTGTAAAATCTTTGATCATGCATGTTAAGACAAACTCCCCAAAATCTAAAATAATTGTATGGACTGGATACACATTAGACGAGCTTGTATCTAGAAAAAATGATCCTGCTACCGAATATGTATTAGAAACTGCTGATTATCTAGTTGATGGTAGGTACGATGAAACGCGTAGAGATACTATACATCTATCATTACGAGGATCATCTAATCAGAGAGTATTGAAACGAGTTGAGCCTTCTGTCATCGACAAGGCAGTTGGTAAAAAATACAAATACGAAGATGTTTCTGATGAAATGGATGATAAGCTTAGTCCTATTTTTAGTCAATGATATTCTCTATGTATATACTATTATTTTGGGAGGTACACTGTTATGATTAAGCATGATGGTTTTATGGATTTTACTTAATACTTTTATTTCATTCTGTAAGCACACCACGATAAAAAGTATTAGGGAGGAATTTAAATGTTCGTTGGAAATGAAACGATGATGGTTTGTACTATGGAAGACGATATCGTCAAATATAGGACTATTGATGAGGCGTATGAACTGGCCAAATCCGGAAAGACTATAATGCTACAAGCATATGGTAATTGGAAGATTGCTCATATTGATAGGTTTGAAGGTAAGAAACTTCCTGCTAAAGGAAAGATGACTGAAATACGGTTTGCAAGATCAAACAATATCCACCACATTGATTCTGAAGTTTTGACAGAACGATTTGGTAAAATCTCTGAGGTGCATTCTACGGAGATGACTGCTCGTGAGCCAATCGGAACAAACCCAACAACTATTTGGCAAAAACGTTCGGATTTTGCATGGACGTATATCGAAGGATATAGACGACATTCATACAGAAGCTATGATCATTTATACATGATTAGAGTTGAACCGATTAAGGACGAAGATCGAAAGATCTCTACATTCGTTCCAGACGCATATATTGAACTGTCTGATGGCATATTGGTTAAAGCCGATGATGTCATATTGACTGCTTGATAGTCTATAATGACAAAGAACCAGGTCAACTCCTGGTTCTTTTATTTTTTAATCACGAATGTACATTATATTGATTCTGTAATAGCGATGGTTTCTAAATTTTATTTAAAATGCTGAAATTATTGTATATTACAATATTGATGTGATGGTAATATGGTTGTTTAATTCCCCTCCCACCCGAGCAATTATATCCTTTGCATCTAAGAGTGAAATGGCTAAGTCTATTCTGGATGTCTAGATTTATAAATGAGGTTCGATTCCTCAGCACTCTTATTCTATGCACACTTTCGCACTGTCGAGTTCACACATTGTGTATTTTCCGGAGAATACGCAATGGCGACTAGGCGATTGTGTCGAGCACTATATTTGTCTGACGATGTGAATAGTTGGACTGGTATAGTGTTTTTTTTTTGCACAAACAGGCGTATATCTATGTGAAGTCTCCACGTATAATTCGTATAGATATAATTGGTTCGAGTCCAATATTGTGCATAAGGAACGTTGTTCCTATTTTATATTATTTTAGCTCATTTTATATCAATGGCGAGAAATGGTTTTTACTATGGAGTAGATTTGATCGCTGTAACGATGGTTGCGCTTTTAATCGACGATGACGTAATATCGAGGTTCGATTCCTTGACTCGCCTGTATCTTAAATTTACATCATTTTTGAGTTATATTTAAGATTAGGGATGTTCCACTTATTGGAACTAATGGTGTACTTAGATAGGCACAATGCACATGAGCACGAGCTCATGGATATAATTTGTGCTTATCTAAGTAATCATGATATGGCTTTTCTTTTGCCTATTTTTTGGAGGTTCTTTATGAGCGCGTTTTTTGATAAACCTAGCAATAAAGACGATACTTGCGCAGTTAAATTAGAGTATGATAAAAATAATGTTATGCATCTAGACGAAGTCCCAGAAATTGAGTTCGATATGAGAATGACTTCGGTGAATGACAAATATTACAAATATGTTACACGAATGTGTAGACGTACGCCAGAATATAGAGATTTTATTTATTTTATGAAACATAACTTGGATATAAACCACTGTTCATTTTATGAAGGGTATTCTATAAAAGATGGGTATATAATAGAATTGCATCACGCACCATTTACGCTGTATGACTACGTTGAAACAGTTTGTACAAAACAAATGGCCCAACAAGGATGGGTAGAGACTATGAAAATATGCGAAGAAGTGATAGCTTTGCATTTTAAATTTATGGTAGGACTCACTCCTCTTAACCCAACAGCACATGAACTGGTTCATAGTGATGCTTTGCCTGTTCATCCTAAGATAATTATAGGTGATTGGAAAGCATTTTATGGAGAATATAATGCTTGGGTTAGCGAATCGGTTGTTAGAAAGTATGATGAAGCTATTGCTTTAGAGAAAAAACATGATTCTCCTGAACTTCCTAAGATACTTGAATATGCGCCTGTTACACTTGATGCTGGGTTGATTAAACTTACTGAGGGAGATCTTGATAAGTTGATAATACAATCAAAGATTTCATTATTAGAACACAATCAAGAATTGTTAAAATTGGAACAAAAATAAAACGTATTTAGGAGGTTTCATATGTCTTTGATGCCAACAATAATCGGTATGATCGTTTCGGTTATGATCACATGGCTTTGTATATTTTTATATTATAAATTTATCAAAAAAGCAAATGTATCCATTACAACCACAAATACGCAGCAATATGATAGATCGACTGTATTTGATGATATAAAGAACTACAATGAGCAAATAAATAAATTCATCAGATTAGAGTTCTTATTTGAATTGAAGAAATGGATGAGCTCATCTAAGATAACACAAAATGTATCTAATGGAGAGCCTCTGTTTTATACACAATTGACAGATGATGAATTTCTACAAAAGAAATTATCGAACTTGACAGCATTGATAATTTCGAAAATGTCTAAAGATATAGTTAATGCATTCTATAGATTATATAGTAGATCGTTTATGTATTACAATAAGCGAAATGATTCATCGAATGATGCGTTGGTCATATATGTAGCAAGAGCATTGGAATTGTATGTTGAAAGAATAATAACAGATCTTTCTATATTACAAGATAGTATGATGAAAAAAGAACCTAATTTGAAATTTTCGGATGTTGTAAATGCATACAGCATAGAAATAAATAACGAATTGTACATATTAACAGACACATTTGTGATGGATTTTCGTCCAACTTCAAATGGTTCAACTAATCAAATCGCAACATATAACGAATAATTTTTTATTCGTATAAAAAGGAGAATATATGGTCGGAAGCAAATTGATGAATCGCCTTATGTCATTGGGTGATCCTGCTAGTAAAGACAATGATTTTATCCATTTCCCAGCAATACCGACAAAATATACTGTGTACAATGTATATTCTGGGACAATGGTTAGTGGCGTAAATGGTATGCCAGTTCTAAACGGTGGACTATTCCCTCGTTTGTGTAATGTGATTGGAGAATCTGGTTGTGGTAAGACTTCTGTTCTTATTGGATTAGTAACATCGGCTGTAGATTATATTTGGAACAGATTTGGCCAAGGTTATTCGGAAATTTTTTATAATGATCCTGAAAATAATACTCCTCCAAATCGTTTTATGAATCTTGCACACTGGTCTCCAGCAGATTTTATGAACAAATGTAACTACTCAAATAAACCAATTTCATTAGTTGAATTGGCAAACATGATTCTTAAAATCTATAATATCAAGACAACTTGTAAAAAAGATTATCTTCTTCCTTCTGGTATAAAAGATGTTGATGGTAGAGAAATTATGTTCTTAGCCCCAACATTCATTTGTGTGGATTCAGTTGCACAAGTTAATCCTAATGGTGTAGAAGATTTGTTGCAATTAGATAAAGCTGGTGAAGTTAAAGATAACGATAAGCTCGGTTCAAACATGGAAGCTGCTCTTGATGCTAAGGCTTGGACAATTTTTGTTAGAAAAATTAAGCCATATTTGGATGGAGCAAACATTGGTTTGTATTGTATTAACCATAAGATTAAAGAAATGAAAGTTGGAATGTTTGATAAAGAAACAAGATATCTTCCATTTTTGGGTATGGGTGAAAAACTCAAAGGTGGAAAAGAATTCATTTATCAAAGTTTCAATATTTTTGATCTTTCATCTGGTGAAAAACTAAACGAACGTAATCCTATCTATGGACCTGATGTGAATGGTTTTATAACAAATGCTAGTTTTGTTAAGAATAAATACAATATCGAAGGAGCCAAATTCCCTATGGTCTTCGATATGGCTAATGGTTATATGCCGGAATTGTCTGATATGGAATACTTGTGGCAAAAGAAATTTGGTTTCTCAGGTTCTGTAAAACTATATTTGGACGTTCTTCCAGAGGTGCAGTTTACTAGACGTACACTTTTGGAAACAATCGAAGAATATCCTCAATTGGCACGAGCATTGGCATTTACCGCTAGGTATAGAGCAACTCAAGAAATGATTTATGGTAATAAAAACATTTTGCCATTAACAGATCTCGGTACAAACATGCCTCTTGAACAACGATTGGCTCTTATATATTCGTATACTGAGAGTTATTCGCCAAAAGATGATGTAAGTGAAGCTTACACTAATTTTGCATCATTAGCAAACGCTAATAGACACTATTTTAGTTTCAATTTGAATGGTGGATATCATAATAATAGCATGATTACATCTGATAATGTAAAAGTTATGACAGCTGGATACACACCTGTTATCGGCGAAGGAGTAACACCATTCGATATAACACAAGATAAGATAGTTGGAACTAAATATGTATTGCCAAATAGGTTTGAATTATAGTCTAGCATATATATGATAGTGCTGGAGGTAAAACTATGTACATATCTATTTGGGAATTATTAGCAGTTGTCGGATTCATTTATGCGCTGATGTTGTGCTTTGCATTCGCTCAAAAAGCTATATTTGAAAAATATTGGTGGATAGATGATGACGGTATACTTAGAGATCATTTTACATGGAAGAAATTCGTTAAAGATATCTTTCATATAAAATAAAATTTGATACATCTTAGCAGTAAACAATACCAATGATTTTGAATGTATCATAATGGGAGATAACACCAATTTTTGCGAATGAAGAGAGGCCGATAAAAGGCCTCTCTTATTTTTTAATTATCATTTTACATACCAATAGTCAAAAATATTTTGAATATATATAATAATATTGTAGACAAGGCAATTGTTGGAGGTATATAGATGGTCACTAAGCAACAGCTTGAAGAAATCAATGAAGCTTTTCCTAATGACAAAGCTTACAAAATTATGGCTGGTCTTAATTTAACGTTACCACAATTCTTATCTGGTAATCGTGGGGTAATGACCTGTCAGTTCTTGGAACACATGGTTCCATTGATTAATCCAGAAATCAATAGTGTTCCTACTGGTTTTGAAAAGGTATACGGTAAATATACTGACTCGTATTTGACATCCGATGCAGATTATAGAGTTATTGCAGTTATTCCAAAGTATACGATGACTGGTAGATTTAACTATGTGTACGTATTGCAAAATACTTTGACAAAGGTTTACACTGTGACAGAGGTATCACATTATGAGTGTTTATCTGAAGATCAAGGATATTTGAGACCGTATACTTCTGGGGATAAGTATGAGCCTGGAGATATCATTCGAAAAGGTTCGCTTATTTATAAGAGCAACAACCATGATGAGTATGGTAACTATCGTTATGGGCTGAACTTAAATTGTGCATTCATTTCATTAGCAGAAAACGAAGAAGACTCTATTATTGTTTCTGACGAATGTTATGAAAGAGCATGTTTTTATAACTTTAAGAAAACACCTATTACGTTAAATAAAAATCAGGTTTTATTGAATTTGTATGGAGACGATAAAACCTACAAATGTTTTCCTGATATTGGGGAACACGTCAAAGATGGAATTCTATTTGCTAAACGTAATATCAATTATGACAATGCAGCAGCAGAATTGACAGATGTAGCATTAAGTAAGTTTGTTAGTTCTGATGAAATATGTCGTGGTGAAGGATACGTAGCAGATATAGATGTGTTTATCAATGATCCTTCTGAGTTCGAGGATTGTGGAAACAAAACTCAAATTTTAAAGTATTATTCTGCTATGCTAGAATATCATACTAAGATATATAACACACTTGACCCAATTGTAAATGCTAAACAGAATTCACATGTACAGTATACAAGATTGTTGAGAGATTTGTATGATAGATCTAGAGATTATCTCGAAATGGAAAACAAGCAATGGATAAATAACAACAACAGTTTTGAATTTGCTTATATTGTAATTACTACATATGAAAAGAAAAGCATTTTTAATGGGTTTAAGATGACCGACTTGTTTGGAGGAAAAGGTGTAGTATCATGCATTTGGCCAAAAGAGAATATGCCTAGAGACCAGTTTGGTAACGTAGCAGACATAATTCTTTCTCCACCAGGAGTAACAGGTCGTGGAAATCCAGGACAGTTGTATGCGAATGAATATTCGTTTATTGCTGGAGAAGTAGCTAAACGAATATATAAACTTCCAACAATGCAGCAGAAAGTTAATATGCTGTTGGATTTTGTAAACGACTGTAACCCAAAAGAAGCCGTTGCTTTAAAAGAATTTCTATCGAAGAAAGATGATGAAGGAAAACGATATTTCTTCGAAGATATGATGAAGTTTGGTTTGTATCCAATACAAGAACCATTTGGTGGTACAATAAGTCTTGAAAATCTTGATTATCTATATACAAAATGGAAAGTTAAGCCTGGAAAGGTCACTATGAAACGAGAGTTCAAAGATCCGTTTACTGCGCTTAAAATCGATAACATGGCTGCTAGAAGTGTTACAGGCACTATGAGCGATCATGATATTGAATACTTGTTCCCAGGAAGTGACAAGCTTCATAAAGGTGCTACGCCATATGATATAAAAGATAAGAAAGATAAATATGTATTTACTGAGAATGCTCTCACTCCTATGATAAATTCATATGGAAATATGGAATATTCGACTGTAAATAAAGAAGATTTGATGTATACTGCTGAACCAAAACAAGGTCATTGTGTTAAGGCAGAGATGAACAAAGATGGATATCTTGTTAGAACTTATGAAAGTGAAAACAATGTAGTTATTGGTAAGAAATACTACATTGTTCTTAAACAGAATCCAGATGATAAGTTTTCTGCTCGTTCACTAGGATCAACAAATCAAGTTGGTATACCAAATAAACCTAGTAAGCAAGTAAATATGATGTCTCCATATTCTAAATCTGCTATTAGAAATGGTGAAATGGAATCTGATAACTTGTTTACACGTATTGATAGTGGAATTGTACATCGATATATGGCAACTCATTCAACAAATCCTATGATGATAGAGATGCTGTCAAAGATGCTTTTGACGGAAGATCCTATGGATGTGCACGATCTCGATTTGTCAAATGATGAGATTTATGATGATGTACCAGCGTTGATGTTCCATTCATATTTGTTCAGTATTGGCTTAGAGATTAAGCCTATATATAAGAATGCCAAACAAGGCAAATAAGGAGTTTTATTATGTATCAAAATCGAGTTACTAATGCTACAGAAGCATTGTTGTCGTTAAGAGCTGAAGATGATTTCAGAGTAGCATTGATGAAAGACGTTATGTTCTCTGACGATATCGGTGGAACACTTGAGAATCGAACTTTTAAAAGTGAATCTGGAAAAGATGATGTGACTTTGCCAAAAGCAAAGGTCGGTGACACAATGACATATATGATGGTTCCAGATACAACCACAATTCGTATGAGTATTGAAAACAATATTCGTAATATCCAAACAATGATGTCTATGGGTAAAATCGGTAAAGATACTGTAACATGGGTGTTGTTGTTTGAAAACGATAAAGATGGAAACATTGTATCGTCTATATATAGACAACCAACAGCTGCTGATTGTGATGCTATTATTAAAGGTGAAAACGAAGTTGTTGCATGCTTCTTCGTAAATCTTTACAATATGAAATTTGAACAAGATAAAGATCCTTACGTAGTTGCAGATTGGTCTATGATTTCTCCAGCTGATGAACGAAATCTCGATGAATATAATACTCAATTGATTGAATCGGAATGTGCTGTATTGCGAAATATGTTTATGTTGAATTTCGAAAACAAATTTAACGCTAACAGAGACGCAATCCTCGCAAGTGTCTTTGCTAAGAATCAAGCAAAATAAGTAGGATATGTAGGGAGAAATACTCCCTACATATTTTTCAACATGCCGAAATGGAGGTCTTATATGAAGAACGTGTATGTACAGTTTATAAACTCAATTTATTCTTGGATATTTTCACATATTGTGACATTTTCTAGAATAATCATATCGATAGTAATATCTCTTACAGTATCTACATTGTTAGTCTTTGCATTTGTTGATATCAGTACAGCTATTGAATTATTAATGATTTACATTGTATCAGTAATATGCATATTATCATTATTTTTACCATATAGCTTAATACTATTATTAACAAAACCAAAGAAATCTTCTAAGGAGACATCCAGCGTTTCTAACATCAGTGAGTTTATCAGTAGTGAAGATGAAGATCTTGAAGAGCTAGAATGTGTAGAGTAATGAGTTGATTTAATACTATAAACCGAATGAAGATTGGATTAGCCAATATTCTTCGGTTTATTTTTTTTTGATTATTTATTTTTTGCCCTCATATTGTAAAAATGACATTAGAATGATTGATTTTGCTTCTAAAGGAGTAAAATATGAATAAGTTTATATCTAGTGATAATAATATAAAGAAACTTACATCTATGAACGATACTGCTCTTAGATTTATATCGAAAGAAGGATGTAGCCAGTTTCCAACAATAATATTCTTAGCAAATAGAATGTATTTGTCGGATGAGAATAATATTATAAAGGATCTGCATATTAGCGATAAAATTAAAGTTGGTGACGATTTCTATTGGTATAAATCAAGTAATTTTAGAGCAAATCTACGAGACACAATACAAGATGTAGTTAGAGGGGTATCGTTCTTCAAGAAAGATTCTTCTCCAAAAATAAAGAACGTTGTGCAGATATATAATGTATCTAACACTGAGGCATATTTTGTAATATCTGATGGTACAATCCTCTTCGGATCATACAATTCAACGAAGAAAATAACTATACCAAATGGTGTTGCTTTAGCTAATTTAGTATCTATTTTTAGAAATGATTCTACAGATTATGCTGTCTTTAATGATGGAGTTTATAGCATAGATACTGTTTCTGGAACTATGGTAAGTAGATATAGTACAACGAAGCATATAAACGATGTATCGTGTGATCCAACTTATATGGTATTAGCAACAAATGACGGTGGAGAAGTCCTCGTAAAAAATCAAGACGGAAGTTATTCCAGATCATATTCTGTTGGTTATGAGATGTGGAGTGAATCTGTTACACCGGAAGGTGGAGGAACGTCATCTGGATCCGGTTCGTCTGAGCCTACTGTTACATATTATACTAACGGGTTTCCTGTATCTGAGATCGCAACGATGTGTTGTATAGATGGTGGTGCAGTGTATATAGGTGATTCTACTACAATGGCTAGATTCACATTAGGGTCGTCATATGATAGAGGCACTGACGCTGGTGCGTTTTTTAGAAAACATTATCATTCATGTGGAAAGGAGTTCTATATCACAATTGCTACACTTGTTAATGCTAGCAAAGGCGGAACTTCGTCTTCGCATCTGATGTTGGATTCTTCATCGGCTACATCTATACCCATAGACGTTTTTGTAGATGGTAGCACAACTATGCTTTTGTATGGGTCATCTATTTCCGTGTATGATAGCGTAGGCGTATATATATGCACATTTAATTCGTCGAACGGAATATCAAATGCGAAAAACGTGCTTGTTGAAGGAATGGACGTTATGCGGTTTGTTGATACTAGTGGAAATTTTTTCACAACATCGTCTGATTTAGGTGTACGTTTTATAATAACGCCATTCGTATTTGATAAAAATAATAGCGATGAGAAATTAAATTGTGCAAATAAGTTGCTATCGATTAGACAGCTTATGCGTTGTGTATCAGAACAAAACGTGTATGATGCCACATTAGGAACTGTTAACGGTAGGTCGACAACATTTATGTCTATATTTACAAAACGGTCAAACAATAGATTGTTTACTTATTTTGGAAATGACAGGAGACAGGAACCGGCACATGCTTTAAAAGAAGTATGTGAGGTATTTGATATAAAATAAAAGGAAGTTTTATATGACAGGTGATATTTCTAAAGTCGAAATGAAGAATTTGAGTAGTACTGAAAAAGACACTGGAAATATCGTTATAGGTGTTTCTGGTAATGAGAAATGGCTACATTTACCTATGAATAAAAAAGATAAGTATTTTATGAATCCTGTGGATTTTATAAAATTCATAAAATCTGTTGAAACATTGGTGAGATGTTCAAAAGAATATGCTAGATATATAGCTTATCTTAAAAACGAAGTAGGTTTAAGAAGTTGTGCTTTATTTCACAATATTGATGACTCCGTTGCGCCTATAGAGATGCATCACGGCCCGATATTTACTTTGTACGATATAGTTGAAATTCAAATTGCACATATGTTCAAGAATGGAGATGCTATCAATTCAATGAGCGTAGCAAACAATGTTCTTAAAGATCATTTTGATAATATCATACAAGTAGTTATGCTTTGTCAAATGGCACATAAAGGCGTTCACAATTTTACAAAAACCAAAGATAAGAAATTCTTTTTATCAGCTGATGGGGCATTTGGTGATTTTAAGAGGTTTGTTGAAAAGTATAGCGATGCACTTACTGTTCAACATGTTTCAAAAATAAAGAATTATTTGAAGTTCTATGCTGAATACTCTGAAACCAAACCAGACCCTATGTTTGAATTGGCTATTACTAATTGGGCTGATAAATTTAACATAAAGTAGGAGAGCTAATTATGGATATAGAATCTGTATTACTTTCCAAAAATCGAGATGCATTTAATCGAATCGTCACAATGATGCGTAGTCTAATAGTGAAGAATGATGCTGAGGCTGAATTCAATGAAACTACAGATACTGCTGCAGCATACGATTCATATCAATATGCGTTTGAAGGAAATGACTCGATAATGGATTACAATGTGTCGATGTCAGAATTGTTATCTAGTGGATTTACACAAATAGAAGCTTCAGAACTCATAGCTTATCCTACTAAAATGCGTTCATTACAAGTAAATAAAGATGCTCGTATTGTAAGTTTATTAACAAAGCTTCGCAATAATCGTGTATCATCATACGTTGAAAATAATGTGTATTATAGACCATTTTGTGGATTACCTACTTCTGAAAACGAGTATATTTATGTAATAAATAATGATAAGCACAAAGATTCTGATCCAGATACAATTTTTTTACATCAAGTAAATTACTCTGATTATCCCAAAACTTATAATAGATTATTTTATGAAAGAGATATTGATGCGATATATAAAAAATATGACTATCAGTATCTCACATTCATTGAAAATAAGATTACTCCATATGAGATTCGTCATAAAGAACAATTTGAAATTTGTTATTATGACAAAAGCGCATTAAACGCTAACGAGTACGATTGCTTCTTCGAAGCATATAATACAGCAAGAACAGAAATATTGAGAAACGATTATATTCCTGCATTTGAAACTACATATAGTGCGTATTCTAACACGATGTTTATGTTTATACTATATTACACATTCAATCTTTATTGTGCTAATTCGTTAGAAAGATATGCCGTTAGAGATTATACGGATGATGAGATATATGATATCATCGATTCGAAAGGTTTAAGTAAACTTAAGAATCTCGATATGGCAGTATTAAAACGAGTAGTAAAATATTTCCCAGATATACAAGCAAATGTAGGTACAAATAATATAATCGATGTTATTTTCGATATAGTTGCCGATAAAACATTGACGGTAAAGCGATATTATTTGACTAAGAAATACAATATAGATTCACAAGGAAATACTATTATTGCCGAAGGAAAAGGAATGTATTCCGACCAAGTAGATCTTGTTTTTCAAGAAAAAACTATTAAACAAGGTGAGAATGCGACATTCACAGCAAATGAAGAACATAATTATCTCGATATAGTTATGCAAGATGATACTTGGGGAGCAACTCACGGTGTAACAGACGTTAACCTTAAAATGCAGATAAAGAATGAGATGAGAGAAGAATTGCTTAAGGCGAATTTTTCTTCTATAATGACGAAATACATCGGCATAAGTAAGATCGTTGACATGTATGTTAAGACTGTAGATGCTAATGATAAATTAGGATTATTGTATCAAGCAAATGAATACAAAGGCAACTTTTTAAAAGATGACACAGTTGTGTTTAATGGCATAGAAACGCACGTTTTATCAATATATGCAGCCTGGTGTTTGATGTATGGAACACTGAACGGTATGACTGATCCCGATTATATTATCAAAGATATGAGCACGATTGAAGGTGTAATGAAACTTCGAAAAGCATCCGAAATACAAAACGATGTAGAAGATCTGTCAAACGTAGTTATAGATTTAGGAAACGGATACAATAAAGTATTAGGCGATTATCTTACTGATGAAGAAATTCGAACATACTTGGTAAATTTCAATTATGATGCTAGTACTCCGATAGACCAAATTGTTCAACAGTATGATGACAATTATGCTATAATATCTTCTATAACTAAGAAATTGAGCTCAAAATCTAACTATGATGAGTATTCTGTATGGGAAACAATATTAGCAGCGAATAAGACTGCTGTTAATATAAATTCATTGTTTGGATCTGCTTCTACATATAGCGGATACATTCGTCAGAATGACCAAGAGTTCTATAAATATCTTGAATCTGTTTCCATAAACACAGAGCGTAAAGCTATTCTAAATATAATCGAATCTTTAAAAGATGCTTTCGTTCATTATATCTACACGAAATCTGAAGGCACTATATCGATGATGGTTGATGAATCAGATGCGTCTGATAAAGAATCTTTAAATACGATATCTATACTATTGAATCAATTTATGTCGTGTTATGACCAATTGTTAACACAAGACTTTCACGTAGGTTATGATGATCCAGGCGAGAATTCATTGGTATTATTATATACTAAGCTTGTTGAAGCTGTGTGTACATCTGAAACTGAAGCTTTGGACTTGGTACAAACAATATTACGTGATATACACATAGATTTCGTTGACGACGATTATCTCGAGCTGATTCACAATATTATCGATACTGTTAAGATTGGAAATGAAGAGAATTTAGTCCTAGAATACGAATATCTTAGAACAATCTTTAGTGATCTATTTAGAGACCATATTGAACTAGTGTATGGAATCATAAAAGATCATTTTAAATATAATTTAGACAATAACTTGATATTAGAACATGAAATGAAATTTAAGGAGTTATAATATGGGTAAAATCAGTGTACCTTTTGATAATAGCGGATCTGTTCAAAGATCATTTTATGCAGACGGATTGTCTGTAGAAGATTTAGCATCTTGTGGCACAGCAACTCGTTGTATCATTAAAGATTCTAAAACTGGTAAAGTGTTGTACGACGGTCACAACACAACTGTTCTTGGAGGACGCTTGCATCTTCTAGAAAAATCATTTGGAATTACTCCAGATCCAACACAACATCTTACATTGAATACTATTTTGGGAATTGAACATTCTGAAACAAATAGAGTGTTTACAAACAAAATAGACAGAGATGCTGTGTATTTTATGGCTGGTAAAGGCGCATCTTCAGTAGCAGTTCCTGGAAAAGTATTTGCACCTAAAAACTATGAAACTAAGTTATATGATGCTATTCCATTCCGCATGGTACCAGTATCAAACGACCTTTCAACAACAGAACAAGAACAATATCGTTTAAGACGTATCGTAACTCATGGTGGCGTAGACTATGCTTGTTATTATGCTAAAAAATTCGAATCAGGTGTAATCCAAATGGAATACAATGATGCTGAGTTTACACCACTTGAATCAGATACTACTCCTGTAGATGAAAACGATTCTTCACATCGTTTAGCAGGTGGTTCTGTTTTGGCATATGTTCAATTCACATTGAATATTACAGAAGAAGAACTTAAAGAATATTTTACTATTGTAAACGGTTCGTTAGCTGGAGCAGTAGTAAATGAAATTGGTCTTGTTCTAGGCGCAGATTTAGCAAATGCTGAAGATGGTGGTAGACGGGAGCTCGCAGCAAGTGAGCTTTTCGCTAAATTGACTAGTTCAAACGTACCATTTGATTCGTATTCTTCATCACGTATTGTAGAATATCGTGTATATGCTAGATAATTGAACTTACTTATTTTATAGGATGAAGAGATGAGTGAAGATTTAAAAAGTGATAATGAACCTAGATTGAATCCTGGAGATTACGTTATACATTTTAAACATATCGATACATCTGATGTTTTTGGACCAATAGACCCAAATAATTATATTTATAAGATATTGGCTATAGGAACATCTACCGATGATGTTGAAAAGAAATACATTATATATGAACCTGTGTTTAGAAGCAAGTACGACTACAGAAAAAGATACAGTGAGCCTAGAAAAACTTGGGTTAGAGATTATGATGAATTTATGTCGGATTTGTCAGAAAAAGGATTACCAGGTTATAGATTCACAAAAGTTTCTGAAGAATATGTTGAAAATAAACTTGTATTGAGTGACAAATGGTACAGGATTGATTTAGATATCGAAATTGAACAACGTAGATGATAAGCAAAATAGGGGTCATTTAGACCCCTATTTTTTTTTTATTTAACTTCTAATAATTAGTACTTAATATATTAGTGCAAAGAGAGTATAATATACTAAATTTGCATAATAAATAAGCAGTTTAAGAGGTTAAATATGGATAGAAATAATAATTGTTTTGGTACATTGTCTTCATACAACGAATATAGAAGACAAGTTGTTGAGCTTTCTAAAGTGAATAGACTTAGAAAGGAAATCAATGCGAGCGGAATCAGTGATAATGAACGCGCTGATTTATATAAAGAATTTGCTAGTTTAGCAAAACAAATGCAAAAGAAAGTCGTATAAGGAGCATTATATGAAAAGCGACAAATTATTTTACTGGTCGATGGTAGCAGTATTGTTTGCTATCTCAATAGCAATTACAGCATCAATTGTTATTAGAAATGATGACAAAATTAAAAATGTAAATGAATTTAGATCTATTAGGTCTGAATTTGCTATCGGTTCAAATGAAGGACGCTTTCCACAAGAAAAATACTACTGTGTGGAAAGAGAAAGTTTCATGGTTGAACTTCTCCCACAAGGAGAAACCGATACAGATGGTTTTATTGTATCGAGAGACGACCGATTGATCAAAGCAACTTGGTATGACGATGATCGCACTAAAGTTGAACACATTGAATATTACCTAGTGTCAAATTTCGACTAGTAATATTAATAAAGGAGAGAATTGACTCTCCTTTATTTTTTCTTTTAACGCTGAACATTCATGTGAATTTTATTCACGGACGATTGTTTATTTATTGGAGGAAAGATTATGAAAAAGTTCACATATACACATTGTAATTCGGATAAAGATAATTATCATATACAGACTAATAATGCCAGAGACCCGTTAATAACTTGCTTTCCAACAAGTATGATTAATTGGTGCAAGATTAATAAATTACATACCGTTACCCCTGATGATCCGAGATACGAACAACTTGAAGACGATTACGATGCTTTTCTTCATGAGAATGAAGATGTCCAAAACTTCACTGGAGATATGAGTAGAACGATGCCTTGGGTCAAAGAATACTTAGATAAAGGCGGAGACCCAAGAGAGCTTTGGGATGTAGAAGTTTATGCAATGAATAAATGGCTTGGCGAAAATCATGCTAAAGCTCAGTATAATCTAACAGAACAAGATATCATATATGAGATACAGAGTGGTAGATCTATAGTTACTACAGGAAAGTTTTGTGGATTTTCACATGCTGTCACTATAGTAGGTTTCAAAGCTACTGCTGAAGGATATCTTTTGGATAAAGATATTGAATTGAGCGGAAGTAATATGTCGTTTCAAGTTGATGGTAACCAATTTGTATTGACGGATATAATTATTCTTGACACATACGGTAATCCAAACGACAATTATGCTAATATTGGTAAAGACGGGTTTGATGTTGTTATTCCTAAAGAAGATTTCTTTTCTTGTATAAATAAATCTGGTAAAACCGATTCTCACATTTATTATGGTATTACATATATTTAAAAATGTGCATATACACATAATATTGGGTTGATATTAGAACCTATAATTATAATTATATCTTTTAGAGGTGGATCCTATGAAAAAAGAATCTAATCAATTGCATGATTGTGAAAAATGTGCATTAAAACGTGTTGTAATTACAACTGCTGAACCAAGCCAAGACGATGCTGCGGTGTTTGAACGTATTGTAACTATGCTTAACAATACAGATCAAATTTTGAAAACACCTGCTCCTGAACATTTCTCAGATAAAGATCGTCAAGCATACTTTAATGCTGCTATTGAAAAGAATAACGAAGCTAAAGCTTTGCTTTCTGAATGGTGGACAAACGCTCGTAAAACTTACGGCGTTCCAGAATATTCTCGTTTTGATCCTTTCAATAACATTTTCTATTATTGTGAAAATCCTGATGGAACACCAAATCTTAATGATGAATTTGTTCCAAAAGATGAAGATTGCGTGTGTGAAAGCGGATGCTGTTCATGCGACAAAAAATAATAGCCACAAACCGACTTTTGTTTTCGATTTGTACATAAAAACCTCCTAGTTTTCGCTAACCCTACGGGGTTAGCGTTTTTTATTTTTTATATAGTATATAACGTTATAATGCTTTTATAGTAGTGTTTTCGAATGGATTTGACCTATATATTATTACAATGAAATGATATTGTAGGAGGAATAAGTGCATGAAACCTGTTGGGAATCCAAGTATTAAAAGTGTACGACAAAAAACGGTTAATGGGAGAATTATATAATGGCAAAGAAAAATGATGTGGGTACTATGAGCGTGGTATCTACCAAAGACTATAACGACGATGTCGATATGATTGAAGCTGCTAGAAGAAATATCTTCAGGTATGCTTTGGAGACATTTACTCGCGCGTTCCCAAGCGCTTATGACGGGTTGAAACCTGTACATCGAAGGATATTGTATTCGATGTGGGAAGACAAGTGTTTTAATATGACTAAAGTAGCGACAATCACGGGTGCGGTACTAGGCAGATACCACCCCCATAGTGATAGCGCAGTAGGAGACGCTCTAGTACGTCTTGCACAACCTTGGGTAATGAACTATCCTTATATCGAAGGTAAAGGAAACTTCGGTACACAGGATGGAGATGGAGCAGCTGCTTCTCGTTATATTGAAGCTAAACTTTCTCAGTTTGCAAGAAAGGTTATATTCGACGATATCGATGATGTGTCTGTAAATTATGCAGATAACTTCAATTACACTAGAAAGATCCCAGATTACTTCCCTACACGTATTCCATTGGTATTAGTAAATGGAATCGATGGTCTAGGTGAAGCATTCCGTGTATCTATTCCGCCACACAATTTGAACGAAGTTGCTGATATCTGTATTAGGTACATTAATAACAAAAATATCTCTAACGAAGAATTGGTGGACGGGTTCTATCCAGATTTCCCAACTGGTGGAGAGATAGTAAATGGCGCAGCTCTAGAAAGATTCTATAAAAAAGGAGAATCTACTTCAATAATTGTTCGTGGTAAAGCTAATCTTGACCGTGAAACAAACACTATTGTTCTTACTGAATTCCCATATGGAATAGATCGTGACAACGTCATGATGTCGGTAATAGATGGCGTTAAGTCTGGGAATATGATTCTATCTGGAATCGAAAATATCCAAGACGTAAATACTCACGATGATAGTGCTAATGAAGGAGATTTTTTAGCTGTAGGTAAATCATCTAATAGCAAAAAAGAAAAGACATACGAATACCGCTGTAAAAAAGACAGTAGTATGGTTGAAATTCTAAATGAGATTTACAAGGTTACTCCATTCAAGAGTAGCATTGTACTTTCATTCATGATAAATCAGGGAGGATATCCTGTATATGTAACTGTTAAGGATATTGTTGAGCAATGGTATAAGATTCGTTTCGACTCTAAGAGACGAAAGCACACGAGCGCCATTTCCGACAGCGTTAACAAACGCCACGTATACGAAGGAATCCTTTCTGCGTACTCTAAGATAGACGATATCATACACTTGATTCGTTCTAGTAAAGGTGATAAAGATGCGACTATCACAATGCTTAGAGATAAATTCGGTCTCACAAAAGTTCAAGCTAAGGGTATTGCGGAAATGAGTTTGATTTCATTATCAAGCTTAGGAGAACAAGATCTTAGAAATAAAATCGAAACCCTTAGCAATTTTATAAATGAGAACGAACATTGTTTGACACACATTAACGATATAATTATCGATGAGCTAAACGAACTGAAACGTTTGTTTGGTAGACCTAGAAGAACAACGGTTGTTTCTAATATTGAGGAACATGCTACATCCAAAGTTACTATAACTAAAGGATCATTGTTGTGGAGTAGAACTTCTATTGGTCTATATGATGCTAATGGCGTAAGAGATTCTAGAAATATCCTAACTGGATTAAAAGCTACGAAAGTTGTAGGCAGAAATGTTCGTGAAATCATTGGTGGAGTAGCCTTGAAAAATTGTACACCAATAGGTTTCGTGGTATGCTATGATAATGGTGGCGTAAATAGAATTGATATGAACGTCTTTAGAGTAGTAAATGTGTGGTATGAAGTCATAAAAGAAGAACCATATGTCTCGTGTGCGACCCCTATATATTCGGAAGATGATATTTTGATTTGTTTAACTAATGATAATAAGATTAAACGAATTAAAGCTTCTGATATTAAAGGTAAACGAATCTTAAATGCAGGGTCTGTCATAAAATCCATAACTTGTTTTAATGAAGATACTTGCAAAGGATATGAAAATATCCTTATGGTTAGTTCCTCTGGTATGTACAATATGTGCCAGATTGACGATATACCTTTGGTTGGAAGAAATGCTTCTGGTGTTAAGTCGGCATTTGATGAGAATGATAGGTCTAAAATAGAAATTATGTGTGTTCCGGATGAGGCTTTGGAAGAAGAACGAATTCTTATTAGTTCTATTGATCCTAGCGATAATCAAAACTACATGCACAATATTCCATTGGAAGATTTTAAGTTGTCATCTAGAACTGCTAAACCTAAACCAGTTGGCATTCCTAAACAAAACGTAGTTACAAGTATAAATCTAGCAGATGTGTATGAAAAAGATACACAGCTTTGTATGATTGGAAAATCGTCTACGTCTAGTTTAAATATAAACAATTTTAAGAAACCTTATGATTTCAGACGATTGTTTATAACCGTAACAAGTTCAACACAGATATAGAAAAATAATGAGATTGGTAGTTAGTGCTATGGATTGTCGCATCATCTGAATAACTAACACCAATCTCACTCTTTATCTGTTATTTTTTTTTGAGGTGATTTATGGACACACAGAACGAAAACGATACGTCGTTTAATAATAATGAAAATACTCGCTGTGTTAGAAGCAGTGTGTTTGAAAGTGATAATCCGGACTTTGATGTGTCTAAGGATTGTCCAGCTGCAAGAGGCGCATGTAGTCAGGCAGAGCTTATCGCAGGAGCATTCGACGATATGAAAAAAGGAGAGTAAAGAATGAGCACATTAAATGCATTTTGTATATTTTTGCTTTGTTTTATTTTTTGTGTAATTAACACAATCTTGATTTTGATTGTCAATAAACGTATTAAACGTTGCATGAGTTTGAACGATGCTATTAGTTCAAAACTGAACGATGTTCAGCTAATTAATTCTGACGTTCTTCGAAGAATTGAACGAAGGTGTGATGCTATTGACCAGAGAACAAAGGCTCATCTTAATACTAAGAAAAGAAATAATAAACGCAAAGATAATGCTAAACCTAAACAATCGACTGCTAATAGAACAAAAGACAGATCATTGTTTTAGGTTTAAATATAAGGTGAGAATATGTTTAAAAAGTTTAAATTATGTTTTGCTATGGTTCTAGTATTTTTTCTTTATAGTCAAACTGCGTTTGCAAAAGAAAAAATAACATTGATTATTGATGGCGAAAAATTCGAACGTGAATATCCTGAAACTGAATCTGAATATAAAGATTTAGTTGATGGATTGGCAACAATGTACAATTCATTATCCGAAAGTTATTCTAAGTATAGATCTGAGGATAAAAGCTCTTCTAGCAAACTTAAAGATAAATTAGCTGAATTGGAAATAGAAAACAATTTGCTAAAATTTAAGTTAGATAATGTGGAGAAATCATTCTCTTATTATAAAAAAGATGTAGATAAGCTTTTGAAAATGAATACTAAGATGGGAATGCTGTTCTTTGTAGGACCATCAGTCTCAAAGAATAGTGGTGTAGGAACTTTTGCTGACATCGCATTTGACTATAGAATTTTAAGAAACCTACATTTTGGTTTAACTGCCGGATTGAGTGTATATGATAATATTGATGAACTTGAAGGTAGGTTTGGCCTTCTAGTAGGATATTCTTTTAATTAACTAAATGCGGAGGTTCTTTTATGGAACAAGGTAACAACCAAGAATCTAAAAAGAGATTCAATGTTGGGTTAGTAGGTGTAGGACAAGGAGGTTCTAGCATCGCACAGACTGTTGCAAAGGGATTGGGAATCCCATACACAAGTGTTGTGGCTATCAATCTTAGTGACGCAGACTTACGAGCAGCAGCTTTAATTCCAGAATCAAACCGAATCCTGCTCGATAAGAATAGGTTCGGCGCTGGCAAAAATAGAGATCTTTCTAAGAGTTATGTGCTCGAAAAGAAAGATTTCATTTTGGAAAAACTTGGGGAAATCTTTAAAGATAAAAGCATTAATCTGATCCTTAGTTTCTATTCACTTGATGGAGGAACTGGATCTGGTATTGGTCCATATCTTACAGCGCTTCTCGAAAGTGATATGTTTGAAAAGTTCAATGGATGCTTGACTTTTGGTCTTCCATTGTTACCAGATCAAAACGCTGGTAAAGTTGGACTTGAAAATGCTATCAAAGCGTTGAAAGAAATTTCCAACCTTTCAAAATCAAAAGCTGGTAGATTTATCCTAGTCGACAATAACACATCTAGTGAAATCAAGGATGATGCTGCTAGATGGCGTGACATCAACAACAATGTTGTTAAGATGTTGAAAAGATATCTTTTCACTTCGTATACATCTGCATCTTCTAACTTAGACTTTGAAGATCGCTATGTTGCATTGAGAGTTCCAGGATGTCACTCATTCTGTACTTTCAATCCAAACGAAGCATACCCAACACCAGATTCACCTTTCGTTCTGCCTGAAGGTGCGCGCGTTGACAGAATGGCTAGTGAGATCCCAGAGGGCGGAAGCGAACTCAGAGGAAAACTTGCTAGCGTAATTGGATGTACAATTGATGAACCTAATATGGTAGGTTACTATGAGCCTGATGAGGTTGGAGCAATTCCAATCGTTCACCTTGCTGGATTCAGTAACTTAGCTAAGGTTACAGAGAGATACCAAGGATGGTTCTCTGAAATCAAACAACGTGCAGAAGCTGCAGCAAAAGTAGATGCAAGTAAAGGCGCTGGGTTCTCGTCTATTGATGAGAACGATAAATGGCTTGAGTCTCAAAATGAGACAAGAACCGGAATGTCAGCGGAGGACCTATTCAACTTGTTAGGAGACTAGGCCTCTAAAAATAAAAGGAACCTTTAACAAATATATAGGTTCCTTTTATTATCTTTAAATAAAATAGGAGGCCTTATGGCAAATCCAGAATATTTCGCATACCTTTATGTGTATGATAATAAAATCGGAACTTTTGGAGATTCTAAGGAATCTTTAGAAGCAATGGAAATTCTTAACAATACTAAGGTTCACGCTGATTCATTCAAGAAAAAGAAACTTAGTGCTGGGGATTCATGCATTCATATTCGTCTCACTTTGAATCCAGATGATCAAAGTGAAGACTGGACAAAATATGGCTCACCTATCATGGAAAATGGTATGGGCGGGAATATCGTTGGCTATTGGCCAGTTAATATGGTCGATATGTATCCAAATAAACAGCATTTGCGAATCGTATATCCAACATTTACAATCAAATGTGAAGTTAGATATATTTCGCAAATCGAAGACACAAATACTATTGAAGAACCAAAAGAGGTTCAGGAGAACATTATGGACGAAACAATCGAAACAACAACAGAAGAACAAACAACAGAAGCAGTAGTAGAAAAATCTACTAAAAAATTACCTAAATGGGCAAAATTCGCACTTGCCGGAGCAGGCGTAGCAGCAGTTGCTACAGCTGTAACAGCAGTCATTTTGAAATCAAAGAAAGATAAAGATGACAATTGTTGTTGCTGTGAAGAAGTTGTAGAATAATCAACGCAGGTGGACTTATAGTCCACCTGTTTTTCTTTTTGACATTAAAATGACTGATTTATACGATCAAGAAATTATCATATATATTAAGGATCTATTGGAGGAAATATGGCCAATTTAACATCCGTAACAGGTTTCTATTATCAAATAGGTAGTATAGATTATCCTCTGAATTATTCTCCAGATGCATCGTTTGGTTTTGATTCTGAGGGACAAGCCAATTCTATATTCAGTTATTCGATAAATGATGTAGAAAAGGCGTTAACTAAATGTAGAACGCTCGTTAAACGTTCTTATTATAACACTAATAACACTAACGTTTTGTTAGCAGATGATAGTGATGGTACACTCGGAACACAAGATATCAACTCTGATACACAACAGAATGAACTTGCTGCTTGGAATGCTGCTTTCCAAATAATCGAGTATTTGTTCAATAACCAGAGTAGCTCAAATAATAACCCTGTTTCATCAGGTTATTTATCATATGGCGATGAAATGCTTGGAAATAACACTGTTGATGGGCAATCTAATCCTAACTATGTGCCAAATTATATAACTGGATCACTTGTTATGCAAGGATCTACACATAATAATCGATTACAGTGGGTTAGATTTACTGTAAAAGGGTTTACATCTGGAAACGTTACATTCTATGTATATTTTGACGCAGATGCATTTGTTGAACGATCTGAAAATGTATCATATGCAGTATATAGATATGAAGATCTTGAAAGTCCAGATGATCAAATTTCTGCAACAGAATTTAGTTCACAAATTATAGACAAAGTATTTAAGATTATCGGTACAGGAAAGTATAAATCTTGGAAACCACTTAGTGTAGAAAAAAGATTATCTGATACTGAGACTGTTGAAGAACAATTCTTCATTTTTTCTAGTATCACATCAGAATTAACTGATGATATCATGAAACTTCAAGTTAAGAACTATCTTACTCAAAAGTATGATGATATGACGTACTTGAGATACACTTATCCTACGTTATTTTCTGAAAATGAAATTAGAATTATTCCATTGTATGATAATACTTTGGAAACAACGTCTGGAACAAGTCATGTTGTGCATCCGTTGTCTATAATCAACTTAGCATCTGTTTTGATACAATTTGGATTTAGTATTTCGTCTACAAACTCAGATTATAGACCAACTGAAATATTCCATGTTGGACCAGGAGCTGGCTGGAATCCAGGAAATACATTTAGATTCAATTTCCCATTATTGGCAGTTGAAGTTGATACTGCATCTGGTGTAGTTTTACCTATAAGCAAACGTTTTCCATCATATAAACCAATTTATGGTGAAGCTGTATCTGGCGAAGCAGCAGAGTTCCATTATATTATCACTACAGTTTTAGCATACTTGATGGGATTGAACCAATCATTAACTGATGAATTCTCTTCACAATACAGTATAAATGTTACAACTGACACGGTTCTTAAGAGAAAGGTTGTTACACTTACGTTCTCTGGTAATATTTGGAGTATCTATGGGCCTAATTCTGTGATAGGTGGTTAATTTTTGTCTATAAGAGGTAACATATGTCTAAATTGGATGTAAATTCATTTTATCACATTTCCTTAGCCTCTCCTTGGTTGGATAAAAAGTATGATGTACAGATAACCGGAATCAGTAGTGTTAGTACTATGAATGAATTGGATCCAACGGTTAATCTTAAGAAAGAGTTTTTTAATTCTTACAATTTATCAATAACGAAATACTTGTTATTAATAAATGATTCTACAGTCATATATGTGGCAAAGCCTATAAAACAATTTGATCCAGTTATAATAGATATCGAAAAGAAAATATTTATACCAGAAACTTTAATTGATTTTAGTGAAACGTTTAAATATTCGAATTCGAGACGATATTCGTTTGATGTTGTTACTGGAATAAAACACTTTGATTCTGTATTAGATGAGAATGACTTTTTCGAAAGATCAATATCAAGTATACAGAAGTGCATCAATAATATAGACGATTTTGCCGCAGATACTGTAGGTGTACAAGTACGATATACTGATTTGATAACGACCAAGCAAGAACTTGATGGTATAGCTAAAGAACGTAAATCGATTATAGATAAACGCGATATGGCTATAAAACAAGCTAAAGATAATCAAGAAGCTATGGAACGAAACCTTTATTCTAAGATAAAGGAAGCTGAAAGATCCGCTATCGAATATGAAGAACAGAGAGTCGAGTTAACATCTCAGATAAATTCTATAAATTCCATACAAGTTCAAAATGAGCTTGAGAATATAGCTTTGATTAAGATAAAAAAGAATATGATTGAGATGATAAATAAGATTCGAGATGGACAGATGTCCCCAGAATCTTTTCCAACATTCGACGAATTGTATCAACAGGTTTCAGGTGAATAAAATATACTGCGGGATAATTCCCGCAGTATTTGTTTTCAATTTTGATTATATATTAATCTATTGATGCTACACCAAGTTTAGTTTGAATCAATGCGTCTATAGCAGCAGCATTAACACCACCAGTAGTTTTAACCTGATTCAACATAACATTTAAATCATTTTCATGCTTAGCAATAATATCACTCATGATTTTATTTCTAGCATTGTCAATGTTTACAAATTCGTCATACATCAAAGTGTCATCGTCTTGGATTTTATTCAAGAGAGCTTCAAATTTAACATTTGCATAATGACGTTTGAATGCATCTTCTGCAATTCCCATGTTATCTACATCTGCGATGTTTTTATGCTTAACAGCTGTAGATTCAGAGGAACGAGCACTTTCAGATAAATCGATATCAGTAACAATAGAATTAGCTGCTTCCCAGCTAAGTTCGTTTCTAGTAACTAGTTCTTCTACGCATTCTTTTGAGAAAATGCCTGGAAGACATTCGCTAATGTATGATAGTACGTTGGATTTAGACATAATGTTTATCTCCTTGTGTTATATAAAAGTAATCTATATTTATGTTTTAATATAGGGTTTAACAAATAGATTGACTATATGTTGGAGGAAAAATCAATGAAAATACATGAGATGTGGAAAGAAAAAATGATTTCTACTTTAAAGACTCTGTATGGAACATCAATAAATTGTGATGCGTTATCCAGAGAATTAGATAAGGTAATCGAATCTAAAAAATCTAGATTCCCACAATTATTTATGAGAAATTTGTATACAGGTCAGAATATTTCTGTTCCATTGAACGATATATTCGACATAGTAGAACAAGAAGATTTATGTATCTTAGCAAGTAATACTCTTACATATTCATATAGAAAGGTAAAATCTCCTATTCCAACTATTCTTATGAATAGTAAAAAAGAACGCAATTATCATAAGAATATTGCTAAAGGTTTAGACTCTGAAATTTCTAAGCAAAAGAGTGAAGGAACGTTTGTCGAAGGTTCACCAATCCATTCAAAATACTTACTTGAAGAAGCATTACAGCTTAAAGTAAAAACATTCATGAACTCTGTATATGGGGTTCAAGGACAAAAAGGATCGATGTTGTATAATCCTGATACAGCTACTGGTGTAACTAGTCAGGGTCGACAGTTGATATCTGAAATGATGTGGGCGTTTGAACGATTCTTGTATGGCACACTACATTTTAGTAGTTTTGGAGAATATGCGGCATATTTGGATTATGTAGCAAATAATGTGCATTATGATTCTGAATTGTTGAAATATATAACTTACATTCCATCAAAAGATGAATGTAAAAAGATCATGGCTATGCAAATCAATCGAATTACAGCAATAGACAACGTTCTTAGTAAAATCGACCTTGCATTGTTTAAGTTTGTTGATTCGTTGAATGAAGTCGAGCGAATACATTTCTATTATAAGAATAACTTGGCTAAACTTATTCAATATAATCCTAAAATATATGCATTGATTGAAAAGGTTTTATCAAGTCCGACTGAGTTTATGTCTCCTGGTGAAGAAACGCCTGAGGAGTTTTTACCAACATTTGACATATTGTATAAGATAATGGATGAGTTTGTATTATCTAAGATAATGACACCAAATCGAGTATTCAAATATAAACATAAACGCCGTAGAGGGGTTATCATATCTGATACCGATTCTGTTATATTGGATTTTAATCCGCATGTACAGAATATCTATAAACTTCATAAATTGTGGAATAACCAACCGATAACTGGTAGATCGTCGGCATTTGAAGATGAGAAACTCGACTTCAAAATTGTTAATACTTTGAGTAACTTGTGTACACACTTGACAGAAGTTATTGGAGATATGATCACTACAGCTGCTAATTGTCCCGATGAATTGAAGAGTTGGTGCAACATGAAGAATGAGTTCTTGTTTAAACGAGTCGTTATGTACAAAGGTGCTAAAAAGAATTATGTTTGTCACGTTCGTCTTAGAGAAGGAAAATTCAAGGACGATATTGCGGCTACAGGAATTAAAATAAACTCTTCTACAATCAACGCAGCTGTTAAAGACAGAATGATGGATATTATCGAGAATGATATCCTAAAAGCTGAGCACATTGATCCAATCAATGTATTTAGAAAGCAGAAAGAGATAGAACGATTCATTATACAACAGGTAAAAGAAGGAGATTTTACATTTGGACGAAAATCTCGTTTCTCTGGGGTAAATGGTTACAAAACTGGAGTATATCAGAACAAGGCTGGTAGATCTTGTGTTATTTGGAACCTATTGAATCCTAACTCAAAAATTAATACAGGAGATTATTGCTATGTGCTTGATCTTACATTGTATACCAAAGATTCCATCTTACCATTAAAGACATCTCATCCAGAAGTATACGATGCGCTTATAGAGAACGTGTTTGAGAATCCGAAAATACCAGAATTGAAAAAATATGGATTAAGAAGTATTGCTATTCCTATATCTTCCACAATCTCTAAGATACCAGATTGGATCATTCCGTATGTGGATTATAAAACACTAACAAATAAACACTTGCAACCAATTATATCATTGCTGCCGTCGATAGAGTTCAAGACAAGCAGATTCTCAGGTACAAAGAATACTTACTCTCCATTAATATCATTTTAGTTATATATTATGATATTGTGTTGGAGGCAATAAATGTTGATTAAACCTGTAGAGAATATTGAGTATGAGGACATATCTGCTGTATCTGCTATGGATATATCAAATGATATCTATATACATGATTTAGAAGATATGTCCGGAATATATTCTCATAATTCGTACAATAATATAATTGGTAAAGCCACACAAGTTATAGTGGCAAAAGTTAGAGGTTTCCCAAGAGATACAAATGTTGAAGCGTATTCAACAGGTATGAATAACAGACTATCTTTTGTGAAATTTACATATTATTATGACGTTATGTTATCTAGTGGGTATAAAGAACCTAAAGATAGAATAAATCATGGTTCATTCAGGTTGTTGACAGCTACAGCTACTGGGTTCTCAACAGTTAAACCTATACCAGATTATATGAATAGAAGCATTAATATTGAACACGATTTCACAAATTCGTTTTCATTGACAGTGTATACCGCTGAAACAAATATGTTGACTACAGTAGGTAGACCAAAATCTGAATTATCTCATATACGATTGAATATATGTGAGCCTATAGATTTCAAAGTTAATGAAATATGTGAAGTCGATGGTATTGGAATAAGAAATGCTTCGACATCTTTTGGTTCAAATAATGTCATATTTAGCGGAGAAGACCTGATCAATAAAGGTCCAAGTATAGCTAAAGTTACGTTTGTTGAAGCTAGATTGTCTGATAGAATGAATGATGATTTGTATCGTAATAGATTAAGAAGATCATTACCATCTTCAAATAAAGTAGATAACGACGAAGAAGTAAACAAACTATTCTTAATGATAGAGTTGAGAATGAAGATACGAAATCTCATTGTCGATATGATGAAAATGTATCATTTATCCACTTTATCCGAGTATACACTTGTGTATAGAACTGGATATAAATCTGGCTTCAGACAAGCAATTAGTCCTATAAATAAACTGATAAAGGGTTATACAATACCTCAAATGGAGTATATAAGACAACAATTTGTTGCGTATTGTCGTAAAATTGAAAGCAATTTCAATCAAGATATCGATGTGAAATACCATATAAACCAATATGAGTGCATTTGTAGGATAAATCTGTTAAAAAGTAAATGCGAAGAAACAAAAAGAATGATTAATTCTGAATCTATACATTGTTTTATAACCGAATCTGTTGACGGGAACGTCAAGACATTCAAGCATGATATGGATTTAGATACTATAGATTATTATTCTTATCACGATGCTAATAATTATAATATTACTCATTGTGGGAAAAACCTATAGATGAATGATAATAAACTTAAGGAGTTTTAGATGGCTAGAAATTATGGAAAACCAAAACAGAAAAGAATCTCGTATACGTTAGCAACTATCTTTTCTGGTGAAAAGAACGGAGCAGAATACCAGCTTTTGAAAGTCGGATTCTACGATCAAAAGGTTACATTAAACTTTTGTAAAGGTGTTTCAGGTGGTTCTAACAAGATGCTCGAATCTACAGTATTCATTGATTACGAAACACTTTGTGTGATCAAGGGATTGCTTGATAGTGTGATTAGAGATAGAGTTGGGTCTTATAGAATTGGAGAACCATACAAAGAATACAGTTTCAATTATGCTGTAAGATACATGGATTCTGATTCTGGTCAGATGAGAACTTTGGGCAATCTCACAGTTGAAGCAGTTACTATTTCAGAAACAGGAGATAACCGGGTTAGCTTCAAGTACAATGACGGAAAAGATGAATATAAGATTTCATTGACATCTCCTTGGCTTAAAGACGCATTCTCATTCAATGAGGATTCTCTATTGATGAAGGATATTGATATCAGCGACAGTCGTTTGTATGCGTTGACATATCTTTTTGCAAATGTTGTCAAAAACTGGCCTTGTTTGGTTCAACAAGACATTATTGCTAGATACCAGATGAACAGACTTACAGGAATTGCTGATAAGCTTGGTATCGGATATGGCAATAGTTCTGGAGGAAATTACAACGATAAGAATTATCGAAGTAATGGTGGAGGAAACAGCAATGCTGAAGCTTCTGACTCCAGTTCACAAGATTCGTCTAGCGGAGACGCATTTGACGATGAACCGTTCTAACGATAGATAATGTGAGAAGACAGCATAACAGCTGTCTTCTTATTTTTTTTTGGAGATAAATTTATATGGAAAAAAAGGTTAAAATACCAAAAGACAGAGCAAAAGCATATGAGATGTTGCTCGGTAAACAACAAGGAGACAATGTTGTCATTAAAAATAAATCGGTGGATAAACGAAACCTACCTAAACCTATTCACACTACTCTAACAACTATGTTTGGGGTATTAAAGGTAGCAATAGTTGCAATTACGCTTATATTTATAACAATATACTCTGTATACAACTGTTTAGATATGTTTAAAGACTGTGCGTTATATAATGGTTGGTATGAGTCGTTTTCGCTGTACAAGAAATTTGTTTTATCAGAAATACAAATTATTGTACCAGTTTTAATTGGATGCGCAATTCTTTTAGCATGCGTTTTCTTTGTGGAATTCGTTTATTATTTAGTACTATATATAGTATTATCTATTAAAGATTCTAATTTAGAGAAAAGCAATGAAGAAATTATTGATGCTATAAAAAATACATTAGATGAACAGAATGTTAGTTCTGGAGCTAATGCCGGTAAAAAAGTTGAATTCAATGAAACTGAAAAATAAAACTTTTGCTCCTAAATGATCTAAGGATGTTGTAATGAGATTTACATCATATGAGCATAATGTTATAAATAAAGATAATGTATCCAAAATACGCAAATTGTTTATAAAATACCACGGTAATATAGACAATTTTTTCACAAATGAATCATCTAATTATTGTAGACCATTCGAATCTCCTGAGGAAGAAGAATCTTTATGGCAAGCATATGTAATTGGGGATAGAAAAGATACCGCAATTAGAGATATAATATGTGAAAGATATATATGGTTAACGTTTTTAATTTACTTTAAACTATCTAAACGTTTTGAAGAATATAAAGACGACGTATATTCATTGATCTTATCAGAATTGTTGGCATGTGTTCAAAATTTTAATATAGAAACTGATGTTAAATTTGGAACATATTTAACAATTTGTTGTGAGTTTCGGGTAAGCGAGCTCGTTAGAGATATTAAAACCCGAATTAAGATTAGCAAAGCGTGTTCTGATAGAATAATAAACGTGTTATCGCTTGATATTGATGAGAACACATTGGTTTGCGATAATCCAGTTGCTATGGAGTTATTAGATAAATTTCCATTGCTACGTATCTATAAAATGTGTAATTTTTCTGAATTCAAAGAACGTATCGGTGCAATACTGTATGGCGGGAATGTAGCTAGTCTAAATTCATTTGCAAATGATAATACATCGGAAAAAGAACCTGATGTAATAGAATTTCCAGATGATAAGACGCCTAAATACGAACAAGAACGACACACATCGAACTTTATTGAATGTATACAAGCTAACTTTGAAAATGTTGTTAAAACATTCGCAAAGATCGATTATGATAATAAATTGAAAAAATGTAGATCATCCAAATATAAATGTGCAGTTAATCAATATAGAAAAGATAAACTGTTTAGTTTAGAGCAAATACATAGATGTAGATTACTGATTATTCTTGAACGAGTTGGAATTCATTTTGATAATGGGCAATTCTTATATGATGGCAAATCATCTACACTTCAAGAATTAGGATCTATACACAATTTAACGCGAGAACGAGTGCGACAAATTGTTGATATTGAAACGAAGTTTATTAAACGGAATTTTGATACTGATAGTTTTTTGGATGTTATACTTGGAGATCGAGGAAAATATATTGTTTCTTAAGAAACATAATGTGAGGACAGAGTATGGATAAACTAAATAAAGATTTGATTATTAATACTATGGATTGTTCGTTTGATAACAGGATCATGTCAAAAGAATCTGTAATAAGTGCTGCTGTGGACATGTGTTTATCTGGGGACAAATCTGATTTAGAAACAGGCGTACAACAAATTGAAATGATGCTGAATGGTATTATCAATACATGTGATTCGGCAATCGATGAACTAAATGATAGATCGCCTGAATTGAAACAGAAATATATTGACTATAAGATTTCTGTTGAAAAACGCTTGGCTGCATTAACTGTGAAACCTATCGACCATCAAACTGACGTAGTTCCAGATGAAATAGACATTTCTCCTAAAAAGAACGCCGACCGCCGTAAGCCAAAGCAAACGCCTAGCAAACCTGAAAAGAAAATTGAATTTGGTGAACCAGATACAGAAGATACAGTTGATGTTGCTAAGAGCATTAAACCATTAGTGGAAAAGACTAAACAACCTTCTGTAAAAGAAGTTTCAGATGGAATAACAGAATCTGAATTGAGAAATGAGAGCTCTATTGGAAACGTTTCTGTATCATCTAAAGAAAAAGAAGCTATTAATATGCTTGAAACAAATGTGGATCTTGTTCGTCCAGAAGGTTTGTCGTCTATTCCAAAACCTGTTGTTGAGAGTGATGATTCAGTTATTGAAGAAGAACAGCCAACCACAGATCAAAAAACAGATTTTGTATCGAAACCGATTGTCGATGATCAATCTGATGAATTTGAAATAGAATCTGATGAACCAAAAATGATCGTAATTGACGATTCTGATAAGATCGACAATAAGTCTATTGAAACTGATGATGAATATTTTGATGCTAATGGCTACAAATCTGAAGGACCGATAGTAAACGTTGATGACGTCGATCTTACAGAAGAACAGTTAGCAGAAGTTACTATTGCTGATAAAGAAGATCTCGATGATAATAAGCAAGAAATTGTTGATGAATCTATCAATTCTATTGATAAAGATAAGACTCTGTATGATACATCTAAAGTTATTTCTAGAAAACGTGAAAATCCAATGTTTAAAACCTTATCTAAATTGGATATCAAAAAATACGATTTGGGTAAAGTTTCGATTTTTGATTTTAATGGTGAAGATGAAGAATTCAGAAAAGAATATATCATTTCTAGAAACAACATGATGGCTGCTCCTAGAGTTGCTAGGGTTGCATTGTTGATGAGTGGGCACTATGAAGAAATCTCTTCATATGGTACATTTGACTTTAGTACTATTAGTAGAAAACTTTCTGATAGCACTATGGATTTTGTTGATAGAGAAGTATTCCTGTACAACTCTATTTATTCACATATCATGTATGTATCAAATCTTAAGTCTGTACCAGACTTTGATGCTTGGGCTAAAAATATCTATTATCCTGACTTGAATTCTCTGTTCTTTGGCGTTTATGACGCAAATAGTGTAGGTGTCAATAACTATACGGCTGAGTGTCCAGCTTGTGGTAAAGAGATGGTTATACCTAGAGAAAATAAGGATTTGGCCGTTGCTGTATCTGCATTGTATGGAAAAAAGGATTTGGATGAGTTCATTACATATAAAGATATTATGAAACGAGATTCTTCTCCATTGTGTAAATGGGCAAGTGAAACTGTTATTCGTAAGCAACTAAATAATACAAAATACATTGTAGAATATAGTGTTCCTACATTGTATGATTATTTGACTACTATTGCTACTATGAGAAAAATAGCAGCTCAAAAACAAATTGATATAGATTTGGCTAGTATTGAAACGTTCGATGATCCAGACACAGCACTTAGAATTTTCCATTATATGTATATAAAACGTATTGGAGTTCCAAGTATTGTTCCAGGAACAAATAAAATTAAGTTTATTGGTTTAAATTCTAAAGCCGATATTATTGAATTCTTGAATGCTTTGGATGTAAATGACTGGTCACAATTGATCAATGATAATGATATTTCAGAGTTCATTACAAGATCTGGGGTAGATTTCTATATCGAAAATGCAGAATGTAATGATCCTGACTGTAAATTTGTTATCAAGCATTTATTGTTCAATCCTAAGCGAGCAGTTTTTTTCAAGATTGGGGAAGTCAGAGCAAGTCTGAGATAGAGCAAACTGACGGTATTGAGATTAGTCGCCAAGAAGACGAGTATAAAACAGATATGTCATCGGCATTTGTTGAGAAAATTGATATGATACTTCGCTTATTTGACGGCGACATATCTCTTTCGGAGCTCGTTTCTTTGGACATGCCGTCTCAAAGAGCATTAGTACAAGCTAGATTGAATAATTTGAAAAAATCTCAAGAAGCTTTTGAAAATGGTAGAATAGATGCTTATTCTAGACGGTATGCTTCTACTATGGGCGGAGGAATAAATGCTAATACTTCGTCCATACAATACAATGCTTCTTCTCCTAGTCAATAGTGACAATTAGGTCAGTAAAATGTGTGAGCCACCACATCATATTAAGTGGCTAATTTTTCCACAGATGGGAGTTAAAAACATGACTATTTGCGATTATGTAAACGAAACGTGTAAGAAAATAACATATTTCGGTGGCAATGGGTCGGATGTTTTCAACTCTAACGTATCTGATGCGATGCTGAAATGTTTCCAAATTATGGTAGCATATGCTTCTGCTAAAGGTATGAAAGAAATTCCGACACCATTTGCTGTGGTAGGAAAAAACAATGATGGCGTTATAGAAGATACAACTAACTTTGCTTCAATAAAGTTTAGTTCAGAATACAACTTAGATACAACTGTATTGACACAAGTTATACATAACTTGGGTTTAGCAGATTATATAAATATTGAATCGTTTTCAACTTGTACAAACATTGAAGTTTATATGCCAGTGATGGTTAACAATATCTAATTTTTATAGGAGAACTTTATGAATAGACGTAATAAACTTGAAGTTAGAAGAGCTAAAGAAAACATCATCGATGGAAAACAGATGCATAAGATTATTCATGACGTATTTGATGATCTGTCAAAGATGATCCAATGCACTATTGGTCCATGTGCTGGAAACACATTAGTTACAGAACCTTTTGGTTCAGTACCAATTTTCCCAACAAAAGATGGATTCAAAGTAATGAATAATCATAATTACGATGATTTGTACTATGAATCAATTTATCGTATCATTAGAGACGTATCTGGAAGAACAAATGAATATCTTGGCGACGCTACAACTTCAAGTGTAGTTATAGCGGCAGATATTTATAATAGAATGGATAACTATCTTAAAACACATAAGAAAATTACTCCTTATGGCGCAAAGAAAATTCTCGATGTTGCACTTGGAGAGCTTGAAAAACGTCTTATGGATCCAAATGGACCATATAGATTAGACATAAATAAACTTTCTCGTGAAGATAGATTACAGTTCTATCACAATGTAGCTACTATATCAGCAAACAACGATTCTGACATTGCTGAAAAGGTTGTCCAAGCATATAGAAATTCTGATTCAGATTATGCATACATCGATGTACAAGAATCTATGACTGAAAAAGACGTAATTGAAACAAATCTAGGATTTGAAATTACTACTGGATATATTCTTAGACATATGGCAAATATGCCAGATGGTGTAACAGCTGAATATGAAAATCCATTTTTCTTGTTGATCGATGGTCCTATTCTTAGAAATGATACTGGTGAAATTGAGAAATTCATTAAATGGTCATGCGTAGAATTGCAAAGACCACTTGTTATCATTGCTAGCGAATTCTGTAAAGACGTTTGCGATTTGTTCGTACGTTGTAATACAGGATATCCTCTTACAAATAGAGCTGGTAAAACTGAATTGTTTAAACTTCCTGTTATTGGTATCATGCTAAATACTGGAAGTGAATATGGTGTTTCTAGAATCCAAGATCTTGAAGCTTGTCTTGGTGCACATTGTCTCCAGACAAATACTGGTGCTTTGCAGAATTGTCCTAACACTGTAGAAGAATTCATGCTTCTTGTTGGTAGAGCAGATAGTGTAAAATCTGTTCCACATTATACTCGCATTAGAGGTGGAGCAGGTTCAAAAGCTATTAGGGAAGGACGAATTAAGGAAATTGAAAACCTTATCAAGCAGAATAAAGATGCGGCACAGCATGGTATGAACGAAATGGTGCGTCTCGATACATTGAAGAAACGTGCCGGAATGTTACAGGGAGAAATGCATTGTATCAGAGTAGGTGGAGATTCGTATAAAGAAAAACAGAACCGAAAAATGATCTTTGACGATGCAATCCAAGCAGTAAAAGCATGTATTAACAATGGCGTAACTCTTGGTGGTAACGTATCAGTTGCTCACTGTATCAAAAACAATAAAGAAGATTTGGTTAATAGTATTTATAACACTGTTACTGATCCAGATGTTACATACAATGTTATGGTAAATACTTCTGATAGAGCTATGCGAAAATGCATTAGTCAGATTTTGGATATCATTGCTGAAGGATCTAAAGCTGGGTTTAAGGCTGTATTTAATAATGCATCGAACTCTTTGTTGTGGAAACATAAGATTTTGGGATCTCTATATAAATATAGTATTCCTAAAACTTACGATATTCTCCAAGAAAAATATGTAGATTTTGCTGATGTTGTCATTCCTAAAGAAGGAGAATCTGTACGCAATTACGATTTCCCATCATTGATAGTTCCAGGAAATACTGATGTCGAAGTATTGAAGAGTGCGTTCTGTATTGTCGGAATGTTCATATCTTCGAACCAGATACTATCAGTTCACGTTGTAAAAGAAAATAAAGTATAATATAATTCTAGGGAGGAACGTTCCTCCCTAGTTTTTATTTGATACATTTTTATGATTATATATTTTAACAATGACTTATATGGAGGTGTTATATGGAAATTAAACACAAGATCGATGTTTCAGATGCAATAGATGCTATTGCTGATAAATTTAGAAGCAATACTACTGCACAAAAAGAAACTGAAAAAGACGATATTGATTTCAATGAATTTAGATTCAGAATAAAAACTATTGGAGGAACAGATATAAACATTCCTGGATCTGCCATAGGATTTATTATCGGTGCAATATGTGTGAAAAGCATTTTCGGTGCTATAAACAAATTGTCAGATAATAAACACTAATGATTATATTAACGAACGCTGAGATTACACACGATTAGTTATATTGAGCCTTTATAAAATATACAACTATTTATATGAAGAAAGCGATTTTTTAAACTAATAAATTATATAGATTATTTATACATATAAAAAACTACACCAACTCTTTTATAATTCTATCTATATAAAAATAATAGAAGGTAAAAGAACATGTTTGACGCTATTTGTGAATTTTTATCAACAGAATCAGATTATGACGATTATGTCAATTTTACTAACGACGATGCTTGGTTGTTTTTACCAAGTGAAATTGTTGGTGATTTTGATTCTGTTGAATCACTTTGTGAGTAATAATTATGCGCTAATATAAAAACGCGTATTTGTAAATTATATAGAAGCTCGTGGAGAGTTGTATATAGTTCACAAACAAATTAAATGTGAGTCTAACTGATTCGGAAACACACTATATCTGAGATGTAGGATATAGGTGGAATTGGGCACCATGTTCACATAATGAAACCTAAACAAATATTAGGTGTGAACCATGAAAAAACCTGCGCATAACGGGTTTTTTCTTATATTTTTTCGACATTATTATGACCAAATAGATTGGTTTTTGGAGGATAATTATGTCTTACCATGTACATTTTCCTTGTATCGATAACATTGATGTTCCAGATACAGTTATTATAAATTGTAGAAAGATTTATGAAGATTGGGGTAAAACTAGAGTTTATAAAGCTTTAGATGACTTAATGTATAAGTATGATCACAGTGCTACCTGCGAATATGATCGACCAATTCGTTATCTTAATTTATATAGACAAGCATACTTGCAATCTAAAGTTTCGTTCGAAGGTATAAATGCCGAAAATATGAACGAATATATTATACGTGATATTCCTGTTCTAGATGTAGATGAAACTAAGTGTTGTAAATATTGCGGAAAACCATTAGTGTTCTATAATAATTCGGTTAAACCTACATTAGAGACGACAATGCACGTATCGTATTCAGATGAAGAATACAATGATTTACCAAATACGATTTCATTTGATTTGCCATTGGAATCTTATGGAGAACATAGAGATTCGTATACGTTTCAATTTACAGTAAATAATGTTATATTAGGAACAAATGAAGTTAGTGTTCCAGATAACGATACTGTTTTTTTATTGGATAAATCGACATTGACATCCGGTGAAAATACTATATTGATAAAAAGTGTAGATTTTAATGAATATCCATCTGAATCTATACCATATTGTAAAAATGTAGAATGTTTCACCCATAGACGGTTTGATACGTTGCGTAGATGGCAATTTGTAAATTATAACGCAACAGTTCCTGTTTTGGATACTAGTTCGGTAGGTTACGTATCCAAAACAGGATTTAGATTAGATGATTATGACTATGATTATAATTATAGTGATAGTCTTTTGAATATGAAAAAACGTGGTAGTGGACTTGGTGTTCCTAGAACATTTAGATTTGATTTTGAATATAAGTTTATTAAAAATGTTCCAGAATACATTGATGTGTATGAAAGTATACTTTACCGTACATTTAGACGAAGTCTGTATTCTGCTATAACTAAAGGTCTAGATACAATACTACAACCAAATGAAATCGATGTGATGTTGGAAATGACAGAAAGTTTATCTGATAACGATAAACTTGAGATTGTTGATCTTATAAATGTATTCACATCTTTCTATAAAATGTACAACGATGTGCGCCCAAGTGATGATCCACAGAAACAATCTGAATATGATTCATTGTATAGAGATATTGTGGATAAACTAATTTATCTTCATGATAAATATGTGTTGCCAATAGAGTTTATGTCATTGTTTTTTATTTCAATTGCACAACCAAGAAGAATGCTAGTATATTCGGATTCATTAGGCGGAATATCTAGTAAAATGGTTTATGGAAATAAATTATTTCCAGCTAATGAGTTTACACAAATCGGGATATCTAAAAAACACGACAAACCATTTGTTGACACATGTTATGTAAGTAAAATCGCACATTCCGTTTCAGAATCAGGAGCAGTTTTATATGATAACCTATATTTGTTGATAGACGAAGATTTTGGATTAGAAATGTATTCGTTTGTTGATACTTCATGGGTTACAGATAAAACGAAATATAAAGTGTTCGACTGTCCGTTTGATGTGGAACGAAAATTTATAAAAGTTAAAATGATAGAACGTAATTCGTCAACGTGTGCAATATTTGTATTTGAAGACAAGATAGCATTGTTTGATTTTACTAAAAATGAGTGGATGAAATTCAACAATGACACCACAAATAGTATTGTTTTGATAAACGATTTGACTAAATCTATAGTCGATGTTGATTATTTATCCAGATCAGACTGTTTTGTTGTATCTTTTGGGGATTACGTTTCATTAATATCATTTGATGGGACAACCAATTGTACATATACTTGTGCGGAATCGAATCAAGAATACGAATGTGATGAAGATACAGATACATATATTGAATACGGATCCGACACACAAGTTGCTTTGTCATATGTAGATAAAGTGTTCGCAAATCAAAGTATATTGGTCGAAAGAGAAAATGATAAGATCGATGCTATAGACTATATAACACTAATTGATGATTCTGGTACTATACAGATTCTCAAAATAGTTTTAGATACAGAAATTTCAATATTTAAAACGATACGTTTTAGCAATAAATATAGATCGAAAGTAGCATCATTGTTTTATGTATACGAAAACCAAAAAATATTTTTGGCATATGAAAATATGAGAATATTGGTACTAGATACTAATATTTACAATCCAATTATTGTACAGAGTGGCAACATTAATGGAGATGAGAAAATTGTTTATGCCACTAAGACAAAGTCTAAATATATGGATTATATGACATATGTAACAAATAAAAATGACAGTAAATATGCGTTCGCATTTTATCAGAAAGGCATAAGCGGAGTTTCTGATTCAAATGAACCTGTTAGACATCTTATAACAAATGGGTCAAATGTTGTCACATATGATGATATAATTGTCTTTCCAAATAATATAGATTTTTGGACTAGAGACATATATAGATTATCTCAGCTCCAACAAAAAGAACGTTATGCCACGCAAAGATAGAGGTGTAGTTATGAAATATAGCGATCTTTATTTAAAGATAAAATCGACAAAGTATAATGAGAGCGGAAATGACGTCGATTGGTCGATTTTTGTAAGCGATGCTGATAAGATAGTATTTTTGTTATTTAAATGCACCGATTCAGATTATGACTGGAAAATAAATTTTAAATTTCCTTGTATCATGTATAAAAATAAATTGATGCGAGTTCATAAAGGATATGCTACAACATATAAAACAGCAAATGATCATATTCTTACTGAATTTATAAAGTGCGTAGATACTTATCCTGAGTATAAGGTCGTAATTGCAGGTTGGTCGTATGGTGGAGCAATGGCTATTCTTGCAGCTGAGGACTTCAATTACAGAACTAGAACGGATAAAAATGATGTTAATAGTGGTAAAAAAGCCACACTTATAACTTATGGATGTCCTAGAATAATCGGAAGTTCTAAAGGAAGAAAATACGTTAAGAGTACAATAACAGATGATTCTAAACAATTTGCGAACAGATTTGATATAGTAACACACGTTGTTCCATTTTTCTGGTATAGACACATTTGTGTAGTAAAGCTAGAAAAAAACTATATCATTAATTTATGGCGAATCTTTAGACCTCATAAATATGAACACGTCAAGTATGATGAAATCATAATAAAGAATAATAAAGATGGAATCATTTGATTAAAGTAATAATGTGAGGCACATCGTGCCTCACATTTTCATCTTAATTTTTATAAATATATTATTATAATGACATGGAAATTGACAATCATGTTGAATTATTTTTACACTAGAGAGGTAGAAGCATGTTAATCAAAAATTCAACGATCACTCAGCAAAATGCACAAACAGTTGGCCCTAACTTAGAATTAGGACCTGTTGTTATGAGGATCGATACAAAGGATCTGATTAAAGATGATGGTGAAACATATTATTCTTTATATAAAGGAACGTTCGCATATTTCTTCGATGATCCAACAAGAAAGCACAATCGTGTTATTGTTACATATGGTAAGAAAGCTAAAGTGTTGCGAATAAATGAGTTCCTAATACATCTTGTATTATGGAGAGCAAACGTGGTGTTTAAGCTTCCTATAGTCGAAGAAGACTTTCACTCATTGTCTAATCCAACAAATAAAACATTTGAAAGTCTTATGGAATATGTCACTAAGAGATTGATCGATTACAAAGGAGAAGTAACCGAAGAAATCTGTGATTGTGTTTCGGCAATAAAGGAACAGTTCTCAAGTATTGCCGAAGGATATTCGTCTATCGTTTGTAATACGATGAGTATGTACGATATTATCCAGTTTAGAAAGAGAAATAAAGAGTTTAAACGTCTCACAGATACAAATCTTGATCCTAGTAAAAGTACTAAAGAACTTGAAGCTGAACTCAAACAGTGTGAAAAAGATTTGATTAAAGTTATCAAAGAAGACGATAGAAACTGTTTTGCTCCATATATCAGAAGTGGTCGTGTTAAAAGTGGACAACTTACACAGCTATTGTGTGCAGTTGGAACTCGTCCAGATATAGATAAGACAATTCTTCCTCTTCCTATACGTAGAGGATATGTGCGAGGATTCCAAAATACAGCTGAGTACTTTATGGAATCTGTTACAGCACGTGATGCTATGTTGACTAAAAACGATAGTTTACCACGTTCTGGATTTTTGTCTAGAAAGATCAACCGATTGACATCTGACATCCACGTTGATTATAAAGTTAAGGATTGTGGTACGAAATATCTGCTAAACTTTGAGATAGTAAATGAAGATTATCTAAAGATGGCTGAAGGAAAATATTATTTAGATGAGCAGAGTGGAATGCTTAAAACCATTAAAACTAGTGATAAACACCTTATTGGAAAAACAGTAAAGATAAGATCAACGATATTCTGTGCATGTAAAGACGGAGTGTGTAAAACTTGTGTTGGCGATGCAGCTGGTCGTATAAAAGGAACACGTCTTGGAACTTTACCATCTATAAAATCCATTAACCCTCTGTCACAAAAAGCGTTGTCTGCAAAACATATGTTGGGAACAAAATCTATTGTTATTACTAATGAAGGAATTATAAAATATTTCTTAAATGATGGTACAGATTTGTATCTCAAACCTGAATATTCTTCATCAAAAAAGATATTCATCGTTATGCTTACAGATGATGTTGAAGAATTGCTAAGTTCTTCTGTGTTGGATACAGAAGATAGTTCGATTGATGCTAGAATCCAATTGAATTATGTGGCAATTAGAGACAATGGTGTAACTTATACGATTGAAAATGAAGGAATGAATGTAACGTTGTCTGAAGACATGATTGCTGCTAAAAACATCTTTATTACAGATCCTGAAAATCCAGACTATACGTTGATTCCTGTGTATAAGACAGAACCAGATGCTGCGATATTCAGTATTATTCTTGATACTGAAGAGATCACACGATATCTTAATTCGTTTATTGGAACTATTGATAGAACATCTATTTCTAGATTCACAACAGTTGATGAATTGATGGCTGAAATGAATAGAATCATTTATGATTCAGGATTTATTAATAAGATGATACATTTTGAATCTATGATTAAAGCAATGGTTCGAGACAAATACAACGAGTTGATTCCACCAGATTTTTCAAAGCCAAATGCCGAGTATCAACTTCTTAAAGTATCTAGTGCTATTGAGAAGAAAGATATGTATACTACATTGGCATTCCAAGGTCTAAGACGTTTGTTTAAGGATCTTTCTATGCGTGAACGATATGGTAAGAGTTTATATGATCATTTCTTTGCTATATCGGGATTATATTAATATCTCGGAGTTCAATTATGCTTAGAATGTATGTAAAGCCAACCGCAATATGGTTGGCCCCATATAAAAAAGGAATGCTGTATCCTCTAGAAAAAATGCTAAGTGTGTGGGATACAGCAATTAATAGATATGTCACATTCTTATACTCATTCGATGTTGAAGAGGGTGAAGAATATGGTGTATTAAAGATTCCTAAAGGAGTTGGAGTTGAAGTTGTTGAGGACGTTCTTCAGCAAAATGGTGTACAGTATACATTGATTGATGATACGTCCAAAACTCCGATTCCTAAAAAAATAGATCTTAGTATGATGCGACAACCAAGAAGTAAAGTCCAAGAAGATTCTATAGAATTCTTAGCAAAACCACAAAGTCAATCGTTCTTGGCACTTGATGTTGGTATTGGTAAAACATACTGTGTTGTAAATCACATATGTAAAAGTCATAAGACAGCTATGGTCATATCATACAGCTTATCAGAACAATGGCATAAACGAATATTTGATTATACAGATGCTATTAATGGCAAAAGTGTAGTTATGATATCATCTTCTGCATTTCTTGAGGATATAGTAAGTAAAAAGATTAAACCGAATGCTGCGATATATTTGGTTTCAATATCAACGTTGGTTTCATACATGAATATTCATGGCAAAGATTCCATACAAGAAATAGCAAATGTTCTTGGCATAGGTATAAAAGTATTCGATGAAGCACATGTTCGATACTTACAGTTCAATGACATAGATCTAAATATGCAGGTTGAACAGACAATATATTTGTCTGCTACCCCAGGTAGAAGCCAATATAGCGAAGATCGAATGTTTAAGAAAATATATTCGCATGTTGAAACTTTTGGTTCATTTACACAAAAGATGAATGACTATTATATCATTCGTTATTTGACTATCGATAGCCATAGTGTGGCAAAAGATAGGGTGGGCTTAAAGACAATGCGTGGATTTTCATCATTGAGATATGTAGATTATCTTATGTCAAAGTATCATAACGAGATGATCGATATGATAATGGGATATGCAAAAGATATTCTTAAAGAAGATGATACTGGTAAAATACTGATAGTTATCGATTGGTTAAAGTATATCGAGAGCGCAAAAGAATATATCGTTGAAAACTATCCTGAATATAGTTGTGGAGCATATTGCAATATAGTTAAAGATAAGCGTGAGCGAGAACGAGCTTTAGATGATAGAATCATTTTGGGAACAATCAGTTCTATGCAGAATGGTCGTGATATAGCTAATCTTAGAGCTGTTTTTACATTAACACAGTTTTCATCAAGTATTGTTGCTCAACAATTGTTAGGCCGATTAAGAAAGATCCCAAATAAAGATGTATATTATTTTGATATAGCGGACAGATCTGTCCCTGATACATTGAATATGCGTTTTAGAAGAGGAAGGATTTTTAATGATAGGTCTAAAGGAGAAATTTTCAACGATTACATTGATCTTGATAGAATATAAAGGTGGGAATAATGGCTACTATTGTAGATTTTGACTCCTTAGATAGAATAGTCAATCTTGTGAGTAAACCTACTCCAACATTAACTGTTAAGCATGTTGTAAATTTAACGCGACAAAATCCTAATGATAATGGGAAAGATAAAAAGAAACTCGGATATGCATTTAAGTATGAAATGGATAAAACGAGATTTGCCCCGAAATTTACAGGATTGTATTTTAACAGTGTAGCATTTATACAACTTGCTGGAGTAAATCAACTTACTGATGACAAAGGAGAGAATGCTAAACAAACAATCAAATGCGATTTACATCAAAACAATTTTATGCCATTTATTGCTATGCTAGATAAAGGATATGATTGGTTAGCTGGAAAATCATATTCTTCTACGTTTATATTAGACGAATCTGGTAGACCTTTAAAAATAAAGGATCCACTTAGACGAGAGACGTGTCCGTTGTCACAAACATCGTACATTTCGATTAAACCGTCTATTGTGCGAGATTCGTCTAATGTTAGGTATGAGGGTATATTAATGCTTACGCCTGAAGGAGAATTGACCAATTTTACAGCAGTTGAGTTTGCTGCATTTAGAGAACAAATGATTCATTTGTTGCCTAATCTATATACAGCTACGACAGCTTTGGTCAATCAGGCTATTACATATAGCTTATATTCTTTACAGCAAAATAATAAACAAGAGCAGAGGTAAGGTGTCGCTATGGACAACAATTGGATGAAAAGCTACAATGGCGAGTTGTTAATAGTAGGTAAAACATATGAAGTAAATGGCCAGTTCTATACATATGCTGGCGATTTCGATTCTGTGGATGATGTTCCTAGAACAATATGTTGCTTTACGATGGGAGACGAATTTAGACTTCGTAAAGTTATACCTAACTTTAACGTACAACAAACAAAAGTTGTACGACGAAATAGACCAGGTGATGAAAATCCAATCAATACAGTGATAAAAGATACTGACAACGAATTGATGGTTAAAGCTAAGGCTGGTCTAAAATACAAAGAAGTAACTAGAGGTGACTTTAAGAATTCTTATGAAAAAGATTCTGACATGCACAATGCGTTATGGTGTATAGAAAATCAAGATACTCTATCTTGGGCAAGATTTACGGATCTGTGCAATAGATTTGGTATTGGATACACATTAACGATATATGATGCACAAGATCCATCTAAAGTTATAGACAATTTTGGTTTTGGAGGAAATTAAACTTATGGATGATAACAAATGGAATGATGGTGGTCACGTGTTCATACCAGACGATTGTCTCGATAAAACAACGGATTATCACACAGGTTTAGAATCGTCTATTGTAAAAATGCTCGCAAAGCTATTGGTATTTTCAGCATTTAATAACAAAGAATTGAAAGACGTGTCTAATGTTAAACATAGTGAATGCACTAAAACGTGTATTGATGATTTTGACACAATTATGCGTTGGGAACGATCTAAAACACAGGTACACGCATTGCAAATAGATTGTATTATGACTTGTATAAATAAGTACAATGTTAGTACATTTAGTGAAGAAGGAATTATTGTTCGTACTCCATCGATCTTTATACATTCTAAATCTTCAAATTACAAGTATATTTATAAACTACTTGAAAAAATAACAACGATTATCGAATCGTTGGATGAAGAGCTAGAATCAAGCTTATATGATATACTTTGTACATGTAACGATAAGAAGTTGACGCGTATTGTATGTGAAATGATCTATAAATCAATAGTCACTAAAAGAATACATGTAACGAATGTCGAAGATTATAAGAAACCGTTAGATTATATCTTATAATAATGAAACTGGACGTGTTACGTCCAGTTTTTCTTTTTTATAAACATCATAAAGAATAATGATTTAAAATTATTACAAATTTAATGCTTATAAACCAAAAGGGGTGATGGTATTATGGAACTTAAAGCCTCTATTTCTATAATAATCGTTTCAGTCGTTGTTTTGTTAATATTGGTTCTCCTTATAATATTGGTAGCTATGTTGCGAAAAGGAGGAGGCAAAGCACAAACAACTATGAGTGACGGAAAACGATCGTTTTCGTTTGGTATGGAATGCGGAAAACAAGACGTTGATAACGAATCTGCACCATCGAATAAGAAACAAAAGAAAAAACGAGTTCGTCGTCAGCCAGAGCCGGTTGTTGAAGAATATGAAGAGTGTGATTCTGATGATGACGATAAGCCTCATCATAGCACCATCGACAATATTCAAAATAACCAATCGCTGGAGTTAATACGTTCTAAATTAACTAAAACTCACAATTTTTTCACACATACAGCAAAACAATACACTAAGACTTTTCATGGATTTTCGTTATATAATAGAGTTTGTGCAAAAAATATAAAACATGACTCTGAAGAGGTTATGGAATTTAAAAAGCTTATTGCTGGTAAATATTTGCACGAATGTTTATTTAAATATTTTTGCGATATGTTAGAAAAATGGATTCTATCTATGGAAGAAGAATGCATTGATAGATTGAAGACAGATCCTAGCGATGATTCTATTCCTACTTCATATTATTCATGCTTGGAACCTTTTATGAATTATAAAGAAGAAGCATCTAAGTTGGCTAGAAATATAACATTCACGTTTGCTGGTAAGACTATTCATGGTATACCTGATGAATTTGTGGATGTTCTTAATGATATGAGTATGAAAAACGTCAACGTAGTAAATTCTTCTTTAAATATCATATTATATACAGTTACAGATCGATGGATTGAAAAGGTAAAAGAAATTCTAGATATGTACATACTTGTATTTGGTTTGATTCTAAACGACGTAGATGCAACTTTGATAATTCTTAATGGAGAAATGAAAGCGTATGTTGAGAATCTTATGAAAACTTGATTGTATTGTGAGGTTAGTCAAAAAATAGGTTATGAAACGTTTACTTTGTCCAATAAGAAATGGTAAAATTACACAAAAGTTTAATGAGAAATCAGCACATGATTCAACTCATATTCATGGTGCATTGGATTTTGGTGCTCCTATAGGTACACCAATCTATGCTCCTGAAGATGGTTATATTTTTGGTTGGCAGTCTATCAGACCTAAAGACCAAGAATATTGGCCATTGCGCCCTACTATTCATGAATATAAGGAATTTTCATTCAGCAATTATTTTTATGACATGTATGGCGGAGTTACATTCCTAGAGTCTATTGATGGAGAAAGAACACATCTTTTCTGTCATTCTTATGCAAATCAAATATTCAATAAAATATTTAGTAAAAGTTATAAATATTATGTTGAGCAACGTGAAGATAAGCGTTTCCCATTAACTGCTTTCTATACTGAGAAAATTAGAGTAAAGAAAGGAGACGTTATAGGATTCGTAGGAGCAGCTGGTTATTGTATACCATCTGGACCACAAGGATCACATTTGCATTGGGAAATACACTCTGGAATTAATTCATGTAAAACTTATGGAGATCGTATTGATCCTGAAACATTATTATAATTTCAACACATAACTCTCTGGCTGTTTGCCAGAGAGTTTTTATTTTTTTGTTCTACCATATTCATAAAGTACTTAATATATCATTGGAATAGTAGGACAAATCCTTTAAATAGCAGAGCTATTCTAATGATAGGAATATTTATTATGGAAGAGCTTGAACTTAAAGCTAGAATCGTTAGAGGTGAAGATGGGTCAGTAGATTTCTACTTCGCCAAAGATTATGACGATGCTAAACACTCCGGTGTTATCAAGAGCTATCTCGATAATGCAAAGGAAGTGCAATTACAACGAATGCGTGAATGCACGATTCAGATGGACGAATATATGAAACGTTCAAACGAGCAATGCTCTGAATATATGAAATGTTCGAATGAGCAATATGCTGACTTCATGAAGTCGCAAACTGAACAAATGAAAATAAAAATGTCTAAAGAAATAATATACTAGACGTTTTTTGATAACCCAAGATTTAAGCAAAAGTCTTTGGGTTATTTTTTTTTGACATTCTAATGAATTTATATTATAAGCAGGTATTTAATATGGGACTTATCTTAACAGATGGTCAGAAAAATGCTGTAATGAAAGCTCTATATTGGTATTATGGAGATAGAGAAAAGGGGGTATTTGTAGTTGCCGGTGTTGCCGGCAGCGGTTGACAAATCCACGACTGTTAGTACAATGGTGGATACTTTAGGATTACAAAAGTATCAAGTTCTCTATGCAACATATACAGGTAAAGCTGCTTCTGTATTAAGAATGAAAGGCTGTTTAGCTAATACTATACATAGAACATTTTATATCACACGCCAAGACCCTGGTGGAAAAGTGTATTTTATAAAGAAAAAAAGCTTACCAAGTACAATTAAACTTATTGTTATAGATGAGTTATCAATGGTAAATGCTAAAATAATGGAAGATATAATATCATTTGGTATACCTATAATAGGTATTGGTGATCCACTACAACTTCCTCCTATGTATGGTGAAAATCCTTATATACAGAATTACGATGTTTTTCTGGATCAAGTAATGCGACAACAAGGGACTTCTGGAATACTTGATTTGGCTATGATGGCTCGTAGGCAAGAAGATATTCCCGTTGGTCAATATAAAGAAAGTAGGGTTATAACTCTTAGTCAACTTCACGATATTGAAAAATATGATATGGTTCTTTGTTGGAGAAACTCTACTAGACGAGAATTGAATAATCTTATTAGAAAAAAACTTGGTTATACAACAAAATATCCCGTAAAAGGTGAAAAACTAATTTGTCTCAAGAATAATTATGTGCATATGCGAGAATATCAAGAAGATATTCCTATAATGCTAGTAAATGGATTAGGCGCAATAAATTGCGAAGATTCTATTTTAGATCCAGATGACGGATATTTAAGAATGAAATATGCTCCAAACTTTTTATTAAATAATCCATTTGATACTAGAGTTACTACAAAATTATTTGATGCTGAATTTGATGGACATGATATCCCAGATGGATCATTTTCTGATATTCCTGATGATGTGGCCGTATTATCATATGGATATACGAACACAACACATAAAAGTCAAGGTAGCGAGTGGCCAAACGTTTTATACCTTGATGAGTTTAAAGGAAGTAAAGACATGTATTATCGCATTTTATATACAGGTATAACTAGAGCTAAGAGTAGTATAACTGTTGTAAAAGGCATATAAAACAAGTTATATTAAAAAAAAATAGTGGGACGTTTGTCCCACTATAATTATTTGTTAAAAATTATTGTTGTTCAACTAATCCAATTCTCTCAAATATAGCATGATATTCGGTATCACATGGTGGGAATGTTTGGTGATTATCACTTGGGTTCCAACCTTTGAATTCGCGAGTATCATCTGATTGAGGGAGCATCATTTTGTATTGATCGCCTTCGAATCCAGTTTCTGTCCACCATACATCATTATCTACGTAGTATGTGACTGTTACTCGTCTGCGTTCTAACGTAGGTTCATTAATGACTTCATCGTGGTATTCTTCCAGAACCTTTTCAGGTTCAGGTTCGGTATCATTGATACTATATTTTTCATATAAAGGCTTGATTTTATCTAAAACGTGATATGGATCACCAGTGTCAATATCTAAATCATCTGCGACGATTTCTCCATCATCGGTAACAATTGATTTGACGCTTTTTAGTGAAAACCTTATCAGATTAGTCGAGTCTTGTATGACTTCTCCAGTCAATGTAAGTTCGTTATCATTAATTGCATTTTTAGCAATTTTTACAGATTTGTTAGTAGCATCAATAGTTGAACCATTCTTTAGCTTAAACTTAAACATAAAAAGTACACCTCATGTTGTAAAGATAAAATATATGTTATAAAATGAAACTTATGTTTCATCCTAACTTTAATCATTTGATAAGAACGTTTTAATTATAATCGTATTTTTATTCTACTACTGGTGGTTTTTCTTGTTCTCCACCTTCTATGTCATCTGTAATCCAATCAGCTTTTACTGTTATATCACTAGTTATCTCAGTACTTGTGATATCTGGAATCCAAGCATTAAATGCACAATTTTCTTTAACTACAACTGGGAGATCATCTTCTGATAATCCAGGAGTACCGTATTTAACAGTTGTTACATTAGAAGTCGACCCATCTAACATTATTCCGCCATCAAAATCAAACGTTATAGTTATATCTTTTCTAAAATATTCAATTTCAATAACAGTTGATCCATCTGGTGAAATCATAGATTGTTCTATAATGTCTTGGGCTCTGAATCCTTCATAATCTTTTGCTATAGCTTCTGTCATAGATCCAGTTAATCCAGTGAGTGTTTCTTCAGAATCAAGTGTAGTTCCACTAGCAAGATCTTCTTTCATGTGTTTTACAACATATGTAGTTTCTGCTGGAGAATATTTAGCGATAAATGTCATATCTGTGTCATATACATTAGATTCGTTGAATTCTGGTTCCCAATGGTCAAATGTGTATCCAGTTTTAGTTGGAATCTCAACTGCTGATGCTGGTGTTCCTTGTTCTATAGTTTGTGTAACTATGTGTTCACCATCGTCCCAATCGAAAACTAGATTAATGGTTTTTGGTGATTCTGGTTCATTAGGACTAGGATTTTCTGGATCATCAGGAACATCTGGATTAGGCACAGGATCAGTTGGTTCTGGCTCTGGATCTGGTTCCGGTTCTGGCTCAACAACTGGTGGCATAACTTGATCTTCTGTATTGTATTCAAAGAATACATTTTTTATTTGTCGTATCTTATCGTATGGATCATCGCCATTTTGTATTTCGATTTCTCCACTATCTGTTACAATACTTTTTAGATCATTTATATCGAATTTCACAGTTTGTGTCGTAGCATGTGTTACACCTTCTGTGATAACATTAATTGTACCATTTATACCTAGTCTACTTATAGATACATTTTTCTTAGTAGCATCAACTATTTGATCGTTAGATAATTTAAATTGAAACATTCTCGTTATCTCCTCTTTAAAAAATATAATTCATATTAACGTCTTTATGAATAGATCATAGGAGTATAATATGAATAAGACCACGATATCTATTGGAAACTCGACAATATTCGATAATAAAACTAATCTAAACGAACGAAATAACAAGAAACAGGATATGGCTAGTAAGATCACATCATCTAATGAAAACGATTCGTGTGTATCTAAAGTTAAAAGTGTTCCTATTATAACTAATGGTAGTTCGTATTTTATAAATGGATTTAATAAGAAATGAAAAAAAATAGTGGCTTATCAAGCCACTATTTTAAATTTGTTATTTATTTTTCCAATGCGCTTTCAATGTTACTGATTCACCATCTACAATAGATTTTCCAACTTTAACGTCAGTTCCATCTGCTTGTACGATTCCCCAATATGTGAATTTGTATGCATCTGATGTTATCATACTAAGAAAAGCTTCTTTAGTATCATCACGTTGTGCCAATTCTTTTAACATATCTTGTACACTTTCGCCAGCAGGATATTCTAATCCTCCGAACGCATTGTCGTTTTGTGTATTAACGAATTTGATTGGAATCATCTTTACTTCAGATGGTTGCTGATCAGTTTCATTGTCGTTATCTGAAGTAGTAGGTTCATTTTGATCACCAGTGTTTGTTTCATCACCAGCAGGATTTAAGTTATCATTTTCTGGTGTTCCACCGTTAGAATTGTCACCTGTATCATTTGTTGGTGGTGTAACAGTTTCGCCTGATGAATCACCTGTGTTATCAGTTGATTTAACAGATGTTTTCTCAAGTTTTAATGCTCTAGCTAATGCATCTCTTCTGGCATTAACCCAATCTGGAGTAAAAATCCCAAGATTTACTGCACCGAGATCAACTTTAGTAGTTTCGTTTACTAAAATATACTTCAATTTTGAAAGGTCATGGATCTTTTTCAAAGTTTTACCTTTGTTTTTAGAAACTGAAATTAATACATATTCTGTATTAATATTTCCATTTCTATTAATTTGAGTACTTTGAATAGATAATGCTTCATTGGTAATATTAGTTTTTTTATTACCTTCGAAAACCAATTCTATCATATATCGTTCTCCTATAGAAATAAAGATAACGTATCTTTTAGATACATTATTATGTATTCCAAGACATTTAATTGAATGTAATTAGATATTATGGAGGCAAATTATGTCAAACAATAATTATATAGAAAAAGAAAATAAACCAAACTGGTTTATAAAACTTTGTAAGTTTTTGTTAAATGGCATTAAATACTGTTTTTCAAAATGTAAAGCAGTATTTGTATTTTTAGCTATGGGATTAATATCTTTAGTCTTTATATCAAAAGTTTCTAAAACTTCTATTAAAGAAGAAGAACAGAAGAACGAAACAAAAAACAAAGGCGAAGATATCCAAAACTCAGTAGATGATTTGAAAACAACTGTCGAAGAACAGTCGGATACAATAAAAGAAGCCGAAACTGTGTTAAACGAATCGATTGAGATAAAAGATGAACTCCAAGAAAATGAAAATAAAACACAGGAAAAAATGGCTAAAGATCTTGGATTTAAAAAGGTGGAATAGTATATGGCTAAAAATGTTATATTAGGCGCATTAAAAACAATAAGAACCATGGATGGATATAAAGATCATCACCCTACTATAATAAATTCCACAAATGGTGACGTTATAGCATATTACTATGATTATTGGGTTTATTCTTGGGGTATATTGATTTTTACAATGGAAGCACAAGCTTCTATAGGAAATACATACTATGGTCTTCGATTTATGAAATATGATTCTATAAGCTCTATATCATTGGATGATCCAATTGCCGAAAAACTCGATTGGTCAACTATCGATGGAATAGAGACTAGTGAATCAGATTGGAATAATCTTGTAACATCTGTTCTATCGGAATGTAAATCTGGTGCAAGTAATGGCGGATTAGAATATCGTTCATTACAGTTTGATTGCGGAAACTGGTTTGACGTAACTCACATCATAGATATTAAAGATGGAATTCTACAATACAAATCAAATTACATCGATGTTAGTGGAATAGGAATTGTAGATCGTAGAATTATCACCAATGTATCAACTATCTGTCAGTTTTCATTGCCAGTAAAAGATTATTTTAGATTAGATTCAATAAGAAACCTTGTTGTATCAGAACAAGAAATTTTAACTGGTATAAATAAAAGCTTAGTATTTGTTGGAAAAAGATTGTATTCTCATTGGGTGTCACCAGTAGATTATTCTATAGAACAACATTCGTACGTATATGGTGATATAGTAAGTAGACGAGATCCCGAGACAGGGGATAAAAAATACTTTATATCTTCTATAGATAATAATCCTTACGATCCTTTAAAAGCTCCAGAGTATTGGAAAAAAATAAATGTTACTTTTGGAGGAGATTAATGCTGACTCTTATCTTAAAAGATGAATCAATTTATAGTATAACAAAAAACAATTATATTGGATTAAACGATGATATCATCGTGTTTGCTATAGATGAGCCGACAAATTCTACTAGTATAGTAAAACGAAAAACTGCTATGTTAGATTTAACAGTTGTTTCAAGCATACAAATGGATGAGCATGCTGCTACATCTATAACTGATACAGCGAGTTTGAAATCTATTATTTCAGAGTATTTTTCTAAATAATTGTGATGGTGGGAAATACGCCCACCATCATATTTTTATATAGAAAAAACATCGTTATGAAAAATATTGACAATGAGAGGTATTGATATGGCAACTAGCAGTGCTTCTGTATTTAATACATATGTAAAAGATGGCTCTAAATTGAGCTCAATGAAAGATTTTTTTCAATTTTTTGAAAGTCTATATAATGGAATAAATGATAAATATAAAGCTATAACTAGTTTCATCAATGATCCGTTTGGGGCATTAGGTCTTAATGATATGCTAGCCAATTTAAAAAGTTCACAGTATGTTAGTAATTGGCTTAGTGATTTAGGATTTACTGATGAATCTTTAGGGTTAATAAATAGATTTAGTGGCGGTCTGCTATCGAGTCTTGATGGTGCACTAGGAGATTTGATGGAAAGTGCTATGGCTGGAGCAAAATCATACTTTGACTCAGCTTTAAGCGAAGTTATATCAAAAATTTATGTACCAGAAGATGTGTTTCTTGTGACTGTTAAAGGATTATATAAGATAGGCGCTGATCAGAACTATGGAAATACACTATTGACACTTTGTCTAGAGCATGATCTTCCTAAAACGTTAGAGTGGCTAGATGACGTGAATGATAGCACATATAGTATACAAGATGCTAACCTAAATTCGCGAGCAATACAAGCTGCTGAAAATGGATCGTTTAATGTTGCAAAATACATAATGAAAGAGATGGGTAAGGCCTATAACGAAGCTAAGAACCAACCGGCATTCACTGAAAAAGAAGTAAAAACGTTGAAAGAGATTAAAATTAAGTATGAAGAATGGTTTGTAGAAGTATTCAAATCTATATTTGTTCATTCGTACGGAAATTTTACAGTGACTGAAATGGATAGGTTCTTTAGATTGGGCGGAGGTTGTCCAGAAATTAAACCTTCCAATATTGGGACGTCTGATAAGGATTTCTTTGCAAAGTTCGCGTTAACCGCTGCCGACGTAGATGAAATTGCACCTATAGTTACTGTAAATTATGATTATGGATGGGGTTCTATACCAAAACAGTATATAATGCCACGCAATAGAGAAATAAAGAAACTGTATGTATATGCAGTTAATGGGTTCCCAAACAGTCCATTAGAAAGTAAACTTCTTCACGATAGATTGACTTTACCATTGTATGATGTAAATATAGCCGCATTAAATAAGGTATCGGACACATTTGCTGGATCTGGCGTTGGACGTTGGTTGAAGAATGCTAGAAATGAACGCGATAAAGCAATTCATACATTGTGCGGAAAAATGGAAGATCTATTATTTGATCCATCTAAACAAGCATTACTTGCATATTATGATAAAACCACAATCCCAGATTTTATCAGCTCGTCTGCCGAATATAAACAATCTTCATCTCAAGATATTAACGCTCCTGTTCCATCGATAATGTCGGATGTTGGAGTAACATACGAATCTTTTGAAGTATTCGAATTACCTGATGGTGTAACACATGAAGAGATTCGAGATAAAGTTCTAGCTATAAAAGAATATAAACCTAATATTTCACACAGTGTTACAAAAAACATTACACACGTTACAGTTAATTCTTCTGGAGAAATCGTAACAGGTGATAAAACATTCTATATATTTTATGACGATTCTATAACAACTTTGAATAAAGAAGTTTTAAACGAAATAATATTATATGTATTGTCAAAATATATAATAGATAAGTATTTGAAACTTGAAGGGAATTATACTATAGAAGAGCTGATAGCAATGTTTCCTGATTTATCAGAACAATTTATATATCTCAAATCATATTCTCAAAATATATTATCTAGTAAAACTGTGGAAGAAAAAGATGTGCCTATATCGCAAACAGTATTTTATGAGAGTGTAATAGACTCTGATGGAAATACGTATAGTGTAGGAGACGTAGGCGTAGTGAAAGTTACACCAGATGGCAAAGTTACTACATTTGCAACTTTCAACTATCCTGTAGCTGGTTTAACGATAGACGCTAATGGAAACGTTATAATTGCAGTGTATGATGGAGAAACGTCTATAGTGTATGCACCAAATCCTCTTGGAGAATATATCATAGTTGATGCATTTGATTCTGTACCAAATGTTATAGTTGGATGTGGAATAGGTTCTGTCACTAATTTAATATTCTATGGTGCAATATATTTTGGAAACAAATATTATATAATAGATGACAGTTCTACGCCAAATAAAATAATTGTGTCAGATGATCTTGAAAATAAAACCGTACTAGCAGAAATAGATGTATTAGGGGCTTTGTCTCTTCCTTCATCAACTATTATAAATGGATTATCTATAATGCCAGATGGATATTTTTATGCAATATTCGATAATCTATATGTATATAAGTTCAAAATAGATAGTTCATTCCAAGTGTACAATATTGTTAAACTTGATGTATCAAAAGATGATATTTCGAATTTATTGATAAAATATGATAGAATAGGGTCTATTGCGACGTCTGTGACTATAAACTACGGAACTGTTTATGATATAAATATCGATGATCCAACAACCATACGTTCTATAATCAGTTTCTATAAACGGTCTAGACCATTGATGTGGATACTTAAATATAATGATGTAGATGAACTAGTTATAACAAGAACAGAATCTGTATACGAAGAATCTAAAACGTTTGGAGAATATATTAATCCGGACGATCCTTCGTATAGAGAAACAAACGATTATCATGGTATGATCGACAATTCTGTTTCAACTAGTGGATATACACCAAGTAAAGTGTTTGAAAAATATCTATCAGAATCTTCTGGAGATTAATAAAACTATAACTAGGGTCTAATATGACCCTAGTTATTTTTTTTTGTCATACGTAAGCTGAATCATTATCTATATTGTATGGCGTTCTCCATTTTGTAACAGGTTCAACATAATCCGGGCTATTCAACAGTCTAATTGGAAATATATTGACTATATTATATGGATTTAGTCCGTATATAATGTTGTATATATTGCGTGTATTATATAATTTAGCAAAGTTTGGCGTATACATATTTTTCATGTATTCGATCATAGGTTGCACATCGTTTTCTGTTAATATGTGTACACCATTCTGCAACATACATTGCATTTTAGAATTATATTTGCGATTTTGTGAACTATCATATGGATTTATCATATTATTTGAATACTCTTTGTTTGTGAAGAACTGGCTACCTTTTATCTCAGTTATTTCTCCATTTATTATAAAATCTGGAAAATATTTGTTATCATGTTTCACGCCATCATCATAGTTAAATACGATGTGTGCTTGGTCTATATCGTGTCCAGAATCTTTGCAATAACAGTACACCGCAAATTCCCAAGATGAATCGAAACTTAATCCGTTAAATTGTATTTTTGATTTTCTTTTACTTCTAGCTTCTACTAATTGAGAATCTGATATTTTGGATCTAGTTTGTTTTCTTTTTTCTTTATTTACATACCCAGGATCGCCATATCTCTCAAATTTAGTTTGCTTTATTTTGTTTACATTGCAATAATTTGGATCACCATATTTTTCGAGTTTGGTTTGTTTGGTTTTTATAATTTTTTCTAAAATCTCATCAGGGCTTTTATTTAAATACGTCTCAGATATTTTCTCAGGATTAACGTAATTTGGATCGCCGTATTTTTCGGTTTTAGTTTGTTTAGATTTTTCTATAATTGTTTTATCTCCTAGTGGCCCTTTTTCGCCATATATTTCTTTTAGTCTATCCGACATTTTGTCCAATTTGTTGTATATATTTTTTCTTGAGACATCTCTACCTTCATCTGTTTGAGAAAATAAGATACCACCATGATTTGCTCTATTGCTATCTAAACTAGCTTGCATCCATTCTGGATGAGCTTTTGCCATTTCTGATGATCGTTTTCTGTACTCGGGAAGTTGTGTAGCTATAACTCCACCGTGATTCGCTTTGTTTGTTTCAATAGCTTTTTTCCATGAATCAGGATGTTCTTTTCGAATTTCTTTGGATCTACATGATCTGCAAATGAATCTATAATAACGCGATAACCTATTTGGCATGTAACAATTGTTGTATGTTAGTTTTCCACAAACTGAGCAGAAGAATTTGCATTTTTTACCAGTTTTAAATCCTATAAAATCACTTGGACTGGTTACTAATGTATATTCACACATGTTTTACTCCTTATTGTTTTGTTGAAAACATTCTTATGATTTAACTAAATTATTATAAGGAGGGCAATTCAATGCCGTTGAATGAAACTCTTCTTTTACGACGCTTACAGAGACGTATAGGCTCTAAATTATATAGTTGTGTAGATGAACAATTCTTTTTGGACGTATTGAACGAAGAAACGCTTGAAACGTTTAGTTCATATTATCCAAAAATTGTACGTGGCATTAGAATCACCGCAGCAAATGCTATTCCGACATACGATCCGATAAACGGAGTTGAGGAATTCCATAGGTACATTATCCCAAAACTTAACCCTGAGGATACTTATTTGGCAATAGAACAGTTTATTTTTCCAGGTCAAGGATATGAACAAGCTATGACAGGTTTCAATAACCCTATGGTTGATGCAGCATTTGCTAAAGTGAGAAACCTACAACCTATTCCACCGGTGAAATACACCTGTTCATTTGAGTCTCCACATTTCTGTTTGGTAAGTCCATATAGAAGAAATCATACAGATTTTGTTCTCAATATGCAACGCAAGGTTCGTCTAAATGAGATACCTAATGGTCTAGAAGAATATTTCTTGCGTTTATTTGTACTAGATTGCAAGTTGGCTCTATATAACGAATTTCCTTCTGCTAGGGATAGCGGAGTTATTAATGGTATAGAAGTCAATACAAATCTTAGTGATTTCTCTAGTGCACAAAGCGATAGAGAACAATTGATCGATTCTGTATTTGAGGAAGATTACTATAAGAATCCTGAACGTTACGGAGCATTCTTTGATCAAGGATTATAGTTTATTTATGCATTTACTTCTCCCCCAGATACGGGGGGGGGGGTGATTTTATTATATTATTTTCCGTATTAACAATGGAGTTATATTATGGTTTTTAAGATTACTGATCCTACTATTCAGATTATTCTAAAATTATATCTGATATAGCTAAAGTTGTGCGTCAACTGTGGACAAAAACCGTGCAAAATATTAAGACTTCTAATGAAGTCAAGACCGTACAAAAAACATGCCCTAATTATCTGAAGTATTTGTATGATATTCCGTCTATTGAAGAGATAGAGATCAACATGTATGATCACATTAAACGTGGATATATTGAGAGTGTGGACGATGTATATTATGTTGCGTGTGTTTTTGATATGGAAGGTTTTAGATCCGAATATCCTGATTCGTATGAAGACGATCCTAATTTACAAGAAGGATTGATATACGATGCGTTGGACAATTGTGTTCCAAAATGTTCTGGTAAATATGATTTTGAACAGAATGTTTATGGCTGGTCATCTATCACGTTTGGTATATATGCTAGTTAATTGATTTCTAGGTGGGTTGATCCAACCTAGAACTTTTAAAAACATTAATATAGCATTTGTTAATGATGCTACTAAAATTCAATTTTGTCAACCTTTCAATCTAATTGAAAAGGAGAAATATATGATTGTAGAACATAAAACTTTTGTTAGAAATGGACAGTCGTTCAATTTGACAAAACCTTTTGAGTCTGCCAAGTTTTTGCTTGAAGTGGCTTTTGGTTTAGCTGGATCTTCTAGACCAGTGGTTAGAAATATTGAAGATGTTGGAATTATTAGATTGATTAATGATGAAAATATTTTCAATATTGCCATTGGTGCATTAAACAATGAATTTGTAGAATCTATTCCTTTGGAATATGACGGAAGTTATTCTAGTGAAGATTTTGGACATTTCTTTTATGAATATGGTAGAACTGTTCTCGCTATAGCTGGATTAACAGCTATTAAAGCTGGATGGTATTCCACAGACGGAATATCAGATGAACTAGATAGAGTATATAGCAACTTCATTAAATTATCTGGAAATATAGAAGTTATAGTTAATGCATTTAAAGCATTGACAGAATCATCAGATGGATACATTTTCGATTATGATTATGCTAATTTTTCTAAAGATCTCATAAAATGCTATGATGATAGTAAGAATTCGAAATACGCACCAGATATGTGTAATACCATGATAGCATTATCTGCTTACATTGGTTCATCGTTTGTTTTATTAGGAACTTTGCTAAGTTTACCAACAGAAATCGATCCTGTTTCATATTTGAAAGGAACTATCACGGATTCTAGTATTGGGTCTTTAACTAAAGGCGTATTCGACGGAACTGATATTCCAGAATTAAAAGCTAATATGTGCAAATTGTGCTATATAGTTGGAAACCTTTCGATGCTATATTCAAATGTATCTGGTGTAGAAAATAACAAACGTGATTTCATCATGGACAAAATGGGCACATTCTCATGGAAATTACTAGCTAAGATTTCTAATATGGAATCTAGTGAAATCGTGATGGATGAGCTATTTGACGATTTGAAGAAATTGCTTTCTATATCTGTAAATTATAACATTTTCACTGAAATCAATACATTTGTAAATGCTCTTCCAAAAAATGACACAGTTGATATATGGAAATTTGGATATACATATTTGCGCGGTTATAAATGTGATATTTTCGAAGATGATCCTATTAAAATCTTGGATTTCTATAAACCACAAATGAAAAATATGGTAGACAATTCTGTAAAAGGAATTACGAATGAATCTATAGAACGAGGATTCAATTTTATATCAACCATATTAAATGGTTTGGATAACAACAAGATCTCAACAGTTGATCCTAGAACAATGATTGTTCTTACAACACTGGCTGCTGCTTTCCGTAAGATCGAAAAGAAAGATTCTATCTCAAATGATAAAATCATCGAAAGCAAAGTTCGAGCAGCTATAGATTTAATTGACGTTATCATAGTATCTTTGTATGATCTATGGTTTAATAGTGGAAAATTCTTTAAACAAGTCGAACGACCATTATACAACGGCGAAGGTGCAGCTAACACGTTGCTCAATCTAAAGTATGAAATAAATGGTATAATTGTTTCATACTTAGAATACGTACGTTTTGGATTGTCAGATACAATATATAAATCAGATGAAGCTGTTTACAGGAATTTTGTTAAAACTCGTATGATGGCAAATTTCGAAGAATTAAATACGTCTGAATTTATTACAGGTAAATTATTCTTATCACTTGATCCGGACGTGTTTGTAAGAGAATGTGCAATTCGAGGATGCAGATCCATCGTATATTCTATTCTTTCTATAAATAAAGAGTTAGATATACACGAATTGTGCAGAAAATGTTCAGCTGTTGAATTACCAAAGCAAGTTATTCGTGCTATGGCGATTGGAAAAAAAGAAGAATACACTGGATTGGACAATATTGATAAGGTTATTAGAGCTATGCCTATGATAAAAGAATACGTTCAAGAAGAACCTTTCATCTATATGCTAGCGGTATATTGTGTTTTATTAGATACTATAGAACACATATTCCAAGCAAATAATGTTGGAAACTACTTTGATTTCAAACGACCAGAAGAAAGTATGAACTCATATAAATTGGATTCAATTGTTTCTGAATTGGTAATGAAACCTGTCGAAGAAGTTGAAAACTCAACATTGTAGGCGCACGCTTGTAAAATGCTTCCTCTCCGTTATCGAGGGGGGGGGCATTTCTTTACACAATCGTAACTTCCGATAATTACAAAAACTACTATTATGAAAGGAAAGGAGAAAACAAAACTATGTTATTTAAAATTACTGATCCTAATGGAAAAGAAGTATTTAGTGTAGAAAGTACTAATCCTACTAGAAGTGAAGAAGGTTTGCCTATTTCTGGAAAAGAAATAGCAGCTGCGTCAGTAGCAGCCATCGTATTAGTGTCGTCGATAGGTGGTGCAATAATTGGAAAAATAAAATCATCTAGAAACAATAAGCTTCGAGATAAAGTTGAAAAAGATATAGAATCTTTAAAAAACGGATCCCAACCTGAAAAATTGAAAGCAGCAAAAGAATTTTCAAATAAATTTGATGGTACGGTTGACATTATTTCAAAATGTGCAGATATGTATTACAAAGCAATTAGTGATGCTGCTACTCATGCATCTACAAATGATAAATCTGTTATAAGTAAGGCATTATCAAACAAACGTGGAAAAGAATATATAAAGACTAGACTCACAGATGCAATAGTTAATAAATTGAATGGTGGCAGATCCAAGCAAGTGTATATAGAATTGGTCGATCATCAAGTAACCGATGAGCTTTATGACGCAACATATAATATCGAAGATTATATTTGGCACAATTTAGATAAGATCGGCGATATTGATAAACACCGCAACATAGAAGTCATGTTTGGTAATGGTGACGATTATGGATTATACGTTGATATAAGTGATTTATTGAAAAGTGTATCGGTATAAATATAAATAAAAACGATCAGGGAGTGATACTCCCTGATTTTTAGTTTTAACAAACTAATCGACTTCTTTTCTATATAATGAACATAAAATTGATTATATAGAACAAAAATGTTACATTGGAGTTCTTATCTTTTATAATAGGAGAGATTAAAATGATCTCAGTAGAATTTTTAAAATCTATGGACTCTCTCTCCCTTTATCCAAACAAATCTGTAGAGGCCATTTCTGATCAAATGAAACAATCTTCACCTGGTGGAGATCTAGCTTCTGATGGAGATGTTGGAGGAAGTGAGAATTCTAATGAACAAAATAATGATTTAAGTTTGGATCCGATGTCAGGTGATAGCGGATCTATAGACGATCAAGGTGGTTTTGATTCTGGTTCATCTTCTATGGACACTGGAGGAGGTGGTGACTTGTCTGGTGGAACTGGTGGAGATAAACAGATGACTTTAGAACCTGAAGAAAATCCATTTAAAGTTCAAAATGCGAAAGTTATTTTGGATGAAATGATCGTTCAATTACAAAACTCTATAGAGGACACTCTTAATAATATTCATAGTTCTGGCGAGGTTGATGGTGTATTTATAAAACGTTTACAGGACTTATTGGATAACGTTAAGAAGGTTAAAGAAACAGTATATGTTTCTCCAAAAGAAAATACAATGGTGAAGTATAGACTTTGTGTAAAAACGTATTCTGCTATTTGCGATGAGTTATGTGATAAACTTAAAAAATAAATTCTTTTATTAGGCAAACATTTTTTTTTGCTTGGGGGATTTAGATATGAATGTTACTATAACTAAAAAATATACAGACACTAATAAATTGGCTGCTCAGCCATGGCACTCTACTCTTGACGAAGTACAAACCTACTTCCAAAGAAATATGCGTGCTGATATTACTTCAGAATCAGGATTTAACACTATTCTTAATAACGAAGGAGCAATGTCTACATATGCAAAACTCGTTGCTGGTCTCGTTGATAACGATCCTGACGCTCAGAAAACTGTAGAAAGCGTAATTAGCAACTCTTGTAATGATGTGGCAAACCCATTGGCTGTACCACGTTCAATTGAAGCTTCAGATGCTTTGGCAAACAACGCCAACTATAATGCTTTGGCACGTATGAACGCATGGCTTATCGTAGGTTATACAGCTCGTTCAAAATGTCTCGAATTGTATCACACAATCAGTTCAGATGAACCAAACCTTTCTTTCACATATAACATCGACTATGTTGTACGTGGAAACGATAAAAAGAAATATTTCCGTCCACAAGCAGACCGTGATGGAGACCTTGGAGAACTTTATGATCTTCCAATGTTGGCTCCTGCTGTAAAAGCTGGTCATTCTGAAAAACTTGATGGAAAATCAACAAACGGTTCAGATGTATGGTTGAAACTCACTAACAATGGTATCGAAGGAAACTTCTTCGATGACAACGGTGAATATTCAGCAACAAAATATACACTCGAAAAGAACCCAAAAATTACTGGTATTTGCTATACAATTACTGGTTCAGGTGATGACGCTCCATCTGCTGAAACAGCATCTGGAATGATGTCAGTATACTTCGATCGTCGTACTGGTACTGGTGAAGCACAAGTTAAACACTTCATCGAAAACCTTGTAATTCCATATACAAACGCTGCTGGAGATGCTAAATCAGTATCTGCAACAATCATGGGATTCGTTGATACAGACTCTGGTGATTACAAATTCACTGTTATGGGTCCTATTACTCACATTCAGTGTGACGTACGTGTTACAAACGTTGCTAACGAATTGGGAACAATCCGTTCTGGTAACATCAATGTAACAGAAGACTTCTCTGTTGATAACCATCCTTATGGAACAGTACCTGTTGTACCTGAAATGAGTGATGACTTCAACGTAGGTGGTCAGGGTGTATCTGCTGTTGCTTACTTCACAGACAAAGTTACAAGTGCTCTTGCTAACGCTCGTGACGTAACAATGGAAAAGAATCTTGATATTGCTTACCAGAAAGGTCCAGAACACATGCCATTGTACAACAAACTTGGTGGTTTTGCTGGAACATTGACATTCCCATTGACAGCTCGTATGGCTGGTGGTGGAGATCCATTCTCATGGATGAAAACTGGTCTTAAAGAATCTATTATCTTCCACTTGAGCCAAGCTGAAATGGCTACATATTTCGAAGATGATACTCCACGTCAGTGGTACATTCTTGGTAGCGATTTCGATGTTAATCGTATTCCAGATGTTCAGTACTCACACATCACAGATAATGATGGTGTTGGTGGCGCTGATGCTAAATATGGTTTCCAAATCAAAGATCGTGCTGGTTTCATGGATTCAGAAGGTCGCCGCGTTCGCGTAATTGGTTCTCACTACAAGAGACACTACAAAGATCGCAATGGTAACAGACTCCCAATGCGCGCAGTATTGAAGTCAATGGATATTCAGCAACCTACATCAGTATACCTTCCATATTCGTTTAGAGTATACTCAGGTATCTCTAGCGAGTACTCAAAAAGAACCGGTTTAATCGTATCGGCTAGAGACTGCATTAAAGTTATGAGCACAGTACAGTCACGTATCACACTCACAGGAAACAGTGATGCACTTTATGGAGCAATTTGTTCCAACAATTCGAGCGCAATCGTGTTTCCAGAAAATACAGATACTATAACGATTAAAGCGACAGATGAATAATTTGGGTTGAGTAGATAATTAAAAATATAATAATTCCGGGGGTCTTCGGATCCCTGGGATTTTATTTCGTTATAGTGTGCTCATAACTTTGAGATACATGAGTCTCTAAACGAATATGTGTGTTTTAATATATCTTCAACTGTATATTATATTGGTGATACTTTATATTATGGAGGAAAATAACACAATGGGAAAGAAATTGTACGACGAAAACGAGATTTGCAGATTATATGTTGAAGAAAAGATGTCATCGTCGACATTAGCAAAACTGTTTAATACGTATGATACGACTATACTCGATATATTAAAGCGGAACAATATAAAATCAAGAAACGGAAAAGAAGCTAGAGCTTTGTTTTGTGAACGAAATGATAAAAAGTTTAAATTGAATGTATCTTTAGACGAATTCGACGATATGATTAAAGAATATGAATCCGGCAAAACACTGGAGTTTATAGCAAAAGAGCACAATGTTAGGCTAGGAACGATGACAATGGAATTCAAAAAACATGGAGTTCACATTAAAACGAATAGTGAATCTCATAAAAAATATGATCTCGATAAACACAAGATATGTGAAGAATATAAATCTGGAAAAAACGCATATAAAATAGCTAAAGAACAAGGAGTAAATAAAGAGACCATATACAGAGTTTTACAAGAATGTGGAGTTGAACGAAGAAATAAGCGGGATGCGTTTGAGCCTCATGAAACTGGTCCTAAACGATACATTTACAACGGAATGACATTTGATTCACAATATGAACTAGTGGTATACATATATTGTATATATAATAATATTCCAATATATAGAAATCAACGCGAGTTTGGATTTAACTATATTGACACAAGAAATATTGAACGAACTGTATATCCAGATTTTATAATTAACGGAACATTTGTAGAGATAAAAGGTGCTCAGTTTTTTAAACCTGATGGAACGATGTTTTTGCCATATCGTAGACCAGAGTGGTCTGACGAGGAATATTGTTATAGAAGCGAGATATATATTAGTAAACAAAAATGTTTACTGAGTAATAATTGTGTGATATATAACAGTAATTCACAGTTTGTACAAATGTGTTTAAAATTTGTAAATGGGTTGTATAAGACTGGTATAAACACTAGTTGGTATGATATGTATTGTAAACCTAATATAAACCTTGATAGTATATCGTTTGGCTTCACACCGTATAATATACGCTCAATCAATTCAACAGATGTGATTAAAATTGTATATTCACATAACATGGACAAAGAATATGTTATAAATACTACGGAATTTTATATGCCTTTTGACAAATAGGAGGTTTGTGTGACTAGAGACGAATTGCCAATTGCAACTATAGATAAAACCAAGTATTTCGTTATCGATAATCCCGATCAAGTAGAGCTTTTGAAATCGGGTGATCATATCAAATACCATTGCAAGAATTGTGGTAAAACGATACTCAAATATTATGGCGCACGTAATAAAGAATCCACTAAACGAATGCTTTGTCAATCGTGTTCTATGAGAAATTGTGAGAATAGGAATGATCCTATAATCGTCAAAGATCCATCACAGTTCGACAACTTCAAGTATGGTCAACATTTTACATACACATGTAAAAAGTGTGGAAAACAATTCAATTGTGAGTTCAGACCACAACGAATAGGTCAGTATAAGATAATGATGTGTGGTCCGTGTAGAGTCAAATCTAATAACGAGATTATGTGGAATTATAATGGAGATAAAGATACTGTTTTGGAGCTGACATCACCAGAGGACTTTGACACATATAAGATTAGAAATGATCAAAGAATACACTATGTGTGTAGAAAGTGTGGAAAAGACGTAAATATCAGATTCTCTCACGGACGAGAAAACAAACGTGAGATTGGGTTACGTAGACTCCTTTGTTCTAAGTGCGCACATGAGGAAACGTATCTTGAACGGTATGATGGAAAATACATAAGCAACCTACAAGATCCTGAAACGAAGGAACAAATAAAGGAAACTAACATTGGGTTATATGGCGTGGACCATTATTCTAAAACCGAAGAACATTTGCAACGTTTACGTGAATACTCGTATGCTAGAACAGGATGCGAATATTTATTCCAATCAGATGAGTTTAAAGAGCTATCAAAGCAAGCTAGTTTAGAGAAATATGGAACCGAACATCCTATGCAGAACAAGGATGTGCAAAGAAGAAAAGAAGAGACTTGTTTAAGGTTGTATGGTTCTAAAATGTATTTGAATAGCTCCGCGTATTTGGACGCTTGTGTGGAAAAGTTTGGCACAGCTCATCCAAATTTCAATCATAATTACAGGTATGGTTCTTGGGGTTTCAATGCTTTATCGTTCTCGTCATATTGGGAGTTTTGTGTATATTTATATTACACAATTGTGGAACCATTTCATTCTATAATTTACGAACCATTTGATTTGCCATATGTATATAAAGACGACGGGTCTGTATCATATTATCAGTTGGACTTCTTGATTGATGGAAAAATGGTTGAGATAAAAGGAGATCATTATCTCGATGATGAAGGGAATCTGTTTTTTCCATACACAAAACAAGGGAATGGTGAACCTATAGGTGAAACAGAATTATTGAATAGGAGGTTGGAGTGGGCTGGAAAAAATAAGTGTATGAAAATGCACAATGTTGAAGTTTGGACAAGTAAACAATGTAGACCTATAATAAATGCTGTGGAGAATTACTTTGGGAAAGATTGGATAGAATCGTTTAGGGTTTTGGGCGATAAGAACGATAGAGCTATTGCGAGGAAGATTACTTGGACATGCTTGACGTTATAACTGAAGGATGTTACACTGGTACCAAAATCGGCAGTTTCATGTGCTATTGCGATAAAGGCGATTACTTCATACATAATATGCGCAACAATGTCATAATCGGATGGTATAAACATCTTGGACGTTGCAATTGTGTAAACGTAAAAGGTTTTACAGCAAATGATCTATATCAATTCTTCAAAGAATTAAGAATGGCTTGCTATGAAGCCGGGATGTATCACATTGCCGACACCCAGAACAGAGAATGATGTGTCGAGCTATTAATGGCTTTATAAAAAATGATTTATATGGAGATTAACTATGGATAGCAAAGAAAAATATAAACTTTACAGAATCAAATAGCGTATCTTGATTATTAAACATTATTGTGGAGGGTTTTATGAACGCCAATTATACATTTTTCGATCCAAATGGAAACGCTATCCTTAGCTTCGAAAACGTCTCGACTAACACTAAACAGAAATCGAAACAACCTATAATTCAGCTTGTCAAAAGACCATTGTCTCATCACGATTATAGTAAGTTTACTAAATCTATAAAACACGTTTGGGTGGATAAATCTGATAATATACATATCGACGATTCAGATAATGAGTTTTCATTTATACAGTTTTCCAAAGACATTAAAGACTTTTTGGATGGAGAATATGAATTTGATAAACGCGTAGGTTCGCCTGAAAATTTGGATAAAGCTATGGATGTTTCTATGGATTATCTAAAAAGCGGATTCATGCACGTTTTATTCACTAAAGATTTTGCCAATATAATGGGTTTCATAAAACTAAACTTTTCCTCTAAAAAGAATCCAGATTCCGTATTTGTGCAACTATTGTATGTAAAACCTGAGTATAGAAGACAAGGCATAGCAACTGAATTGTTGGAATATGCTGAAAATTTAGGTATAGATAAAGGTAAAGATAAGATGGAAATTGGCGTATTTAGAAAAAACATTCCTGCATTAAACGCATATTTGAAATATGGGTTTGAAGATAAAGAGGCGACATGACCTAATTATCAGACAATATTTAAGTACTAGGGTCTTTACGACCCTAGTATTTTTTTCATTCAAATTGTGTATAAAGTACTTAATATAATATTGATAGGATACATACGTATCCTAAATCTTAATTATAATGAGAAGGAAAACTCTAAACCAAGGAGTCAAACTATGTTTGATACAATGTTGAGAATGGACGCGGTAGCTCGTACTGGTTGTGGGGAAAAAGTGATCATCAATATGGATCATGTAGCTGGCATCGAAGAACGCATCGGTGATGTAGATGAACAAACACGAAGCTATAGACGAACCTGCATTATCCATTTTTCTGACGGAAGAGTTCTTGAAGTAAATGAGAAACTTGACGATATCTGGAACTTCATGGATAATCTCAGAAAGAAGAATTCTGTATCTAATCCAGATAAAATGTCGGATAAACCTCATTGCTTCGATCCTGATAAAAGGGTTGAACATGTAATGTAATTATAAACCCGAAAGCACTAAAGTGTGTGAGTAGGGTTATTTTTTTTTGTTAACACTTGTACGTACTTATACATTATAGTTATGATTAGAATCTGTATAGATTCTCTACATTTTTATAGGAGATTAATGATGGCCTATGAAGAAACCTAGGCCAAAGATTAAGGTTATCGGATTTATAAGCTGCGACAAACTTGAAGAGCTCACCGAAAAAGAATTTGATATGTCTATGGATGTGTTGGGTGAAGTTGGAACATCTTTTTATCCACAGGATAGTTACAGTAGTCGAGAAGAGATGTACAAAAATGCTGAAAAGGTGTTGGAAAAGTATTTGTGGAAACACAAATACCTTTATTCTGGTGAAGAAATGCAAAACAGAGGTATTCCTGTATTGATCGATACAAAATCAAAACAGGTTATGGTATTCTGGTATTCGTGGAGAATGTGGGGAGGATTCATTTCTGAAATAGTAAATAAACATACAAAATTAAACACTGATTATATGCGTTTTTATATGGATAACTACAAAAGATGTAGATTTCCTAAGTATGACACTAGAAAAGTGGAAAACTGCATACGTCGTTATTTGCAAAGTATAAAGAATGAAAATATACAAGTGTGAATGTTGATATTCTTTCATGCAAATATGTTACTTTATTGATATCTTATGTACTTTAGGAGGTACAATTTATGTCGTCGAGTCTTTATCGTAAACAGTACGAGGTCGATGCTATGAGTATAGACAACGACAACAATTCTTTGGAGAAAGTATTGGTAGAAGGAGCGGAAGAAATGTGGAATCAAAACCACGAATCTTTCACTAAACGAAATCTTACAGGTGAAGAAGCTTGTAAAGAAGCATATAAGATGGGTATTAGAAGAGTTCTCTTTGAAATATGGGGAATAGATTACCCATATCAGTACTTGTCGTATAGGGAGAAACAGAAAAAACTTAATGAGATTTCAGATGAGGGAGACGATATAAAGTGATTCTCTTCGCTTTGTAACTGATAAACTAGATGGGCATAAATAAGCCCATCTAGTTATTTTTTTTTTTGCTAATCGTAGTTTTTAATTCGTAAAACCACATTATAAATGTATGTATATATTATTCATATGAAAGGTAGGCGAACATATGAGATATTTTAATAATTGCAATCAATATGATTTTGGCGAAGAACGAACCAAATATGGAGATAGATATTTTAAAGACATTACTGTTGGTTTGAAATGGAGACCTAGATTGTATCCAGATGTAATATCAAACGTTTCGGTAAATACTCCTTACCCAACGACACCTAAAGAAAGAAAACTGAAGATGGATATTTATCGAGAAACTCATCTTAAATTCCTTCAAACTTTTTCTAATCTTAACAAATATTACACAACATTGTCTAATCGTTATGGGTATACACGTAATATAGAAACTTATATTTATGATGGATATAAATTTGATAATCCATTGGAAGTTGCATTGTATATATATTGTGTGGATAACAATATTGATCTTATTAGACTCCCAGATAACAAAAGTGTTGAGATTTATGATGATGTTACGGATACAGCAATAACTATTAGACCAGATTTTAAATATGGAAATAAATATATCTGCATTAGACCTAGTCACATTTACGAAGAATCTGATGAGATGTTTTCCGGAACGTTATATAATTTCCAGTATACTTTAGATTTTATAAAAGAATCTGTTAAGCTTTTTGAAGAAAACGGTGTCGAAATATGGAACGAAAACACACCTGAAATGAAAACTATCTTAGATTATATTTATAACAACTATAGTGATTACTATATTCCATTGTTTTATTGGGATCTTCCATTTCCATATCCAAATGAAAGTTTAGAAGATACCAGCAATCCAGGGCTAATTGCCAAGTTCCATAAGAGCATCTATGATGCAAATTATAGAAATCAGCCTTCTTCCACTGAAGTGTGGAACGATAAAGAGATCTTTAAGCGACTAGCGTTGAATAGATTATATTTCGTTGGGGATTGTTGTCCTAGAAGAATGAGAACTGGCTTAAATATAGCTAAGATCGCTATAAAAGTAAGTTGTTTTAAGCCATCATTGGCTGAACGACTTATAAAGAAATACTTGAATGAATTTTCCGAAATCAGGGATGTTTTTTCGGGGTTTTCAGGGCGTCTGTTGGGAGCAATATCATGTGGTAAACGATATATCGGTTCAGATATCAACGAAACTCACGTTAGAGAATCAAACGAAATATTGGAGTGGATAAAGGCAAATGGCGATTACCGTAAACGAGAAGCAGCAAATAAGGCTTCTGTGGTAGTGGGGGATGTACTGAAAACTTGTGGGGAGTACGAATGTATGCTCACTTGTCCTCCGTATGAAGATATAGAAAATTGGGGAAACAAAGACCAAGCAGTTTTAACATGTGATGAGTGGATAGATGTTTGTATAAGAAACTTCAAATGCAAAAGGTACGTATTTGTTGTAGACGATAAGCTTGAAAAATACTTTCCATATGTTATAAACGACATTTCCAATAAAGGTCATATGGGTCACAATCAAGAACTGATAGTGGTGATAGATAGAGACGAGAATGGTGTTAAACCATATGGAAGCACCATCGCTTCCACAAAGATTGAAACCGAAGATTATAAGTCTATTCCACAGTATTGCTGGATAAACAATATTGGGATAACTCCATTTTCGTAAATTTCACTAAAATTTGCTTTGTGCATATATATTACATATGTGATATTAGTGTACTTAGGAGGTACTACAATTATGGTTACCATCAAAGAGATGTGTGTTGTTGAGAAAATTGCTAATGCTGGCTATTATTTGCAACCAATTCCACAAAAAATTGTCAGTTGGACTTTGGAAAATACCATTTACAAATCCGACAACTCCAATATACCTGCATTTAATGCCGCGGCTATGTTTTTGGGTGCGGTAATGCCAGCTACAGCTACTGCTGGGGAATACATCAACAATATTTCAACAGGAAAACATGAAATTCCTGTACTCGTTTCATCATTGGCTGTAAAAATGGATGATGGGACGTGGAATTTGTATTCCAACGTTGCGATCATATTTGAGGTGAAATACGACAAAGATAAAGATGATGTTACTAGAACGTTCAATATGAAAATGATGACCAAATCAAATGATATCAAGACGGGTTTGAACTTGTTTGATCTGTTCTCAGTATTTAACGCGTAATATGACTAACTAGGGTCATTTAGACCCTAGTTAATTTTTATCAACATTTGTCCTATCATATGGGAGGTTATACATATGGGTAAATTTAGAGCACACAACAGATTTACTATCGTTGTCGTTTTACCAAATGAAGAGTTTAAAACCAAGTTCACGAAAATGGTGGATGATTTGTTCGCTGACGTTGACGTTATGGACCATTCGGCATTTGCTGGGAATAACGGTAAAGAAGAATGTCCAGCGGTTGTCATCAGATGTGACAGCGGAACAGGATTGGTCAATGGAACGTCCTTTAAATGGGATATTGACTGTGATCCTGAGGACGAAGATGTTAGAAAAAGCTTTATAGAATTTTGTAGAAATTTCCCATTGTAGTTACTTCATATAGGAGAAAAATATGTCTAAGCGACCACCTATGTATATTCATGATGAGTCATCTTTTAATATTGACGATACTGATACAACTGGAGTTAAGTTTGAGTACAGTGTACGCGTCGAAAGTGATGATAAAGACGCTATTACCGAAGCACATCAAATGTTTTTACAGTCAACGCTGTTCGATATACAACAGCATTCTGCATCATATTTCTGGTGTTCACAGGTAACATGGTTTAAAGGAAAATATTTCTTTAACTTTACTTTTGATGCTAAAGACATAAATCTATTCTTGGATTTACGAGATGATATATTGTCACATGATGCTAACAAGCTTTTATCTGTATTATGCGTTGAGCTTAAACAACATTGTGATATACGATACGAATTAAAATCGTAATTATCGTTCATATAAATAGGGACTATGAAGTCCCTATTTTATTTTTATTGAGGAGGAAAAAATGGATGGTAGAATCACTAAAAGACCTATTATGTTGGAAAGTATAAACAACATGATCACTGTTATACAAAACGAATCGTTGAAACCTTTTGGTTCAGTGAACAATGTGTTAAATACTTATTATAAAACTGTAAAGTCTATTATAAGAGATGGATTCTGTATGTGTAGCGACATTTCGTGTTCAGAATATATGGAGAATGGATGTTCTGAGTGTCCAGGATATTGTAGACCTGGTAGAGAAAGCAAAGAATATCTATCATTGACCTTAGATGTATATCCAAAATACAGTATACTACTTTCGTAAGTCGTGTATACTAATACTTATAAATAACTAGATATTTTCTATCTAGTTATTTTTTTTTCATTTTACTAAACTTGATATGCTATGTAGATATTATAAATATGATAGAGTTACGTATGTGACTCTTAATATTAATTGCATACCGGTTTGAATGGAGTATAATGCGATGCAAAAGGTAGTAATTTATTTTGATGAGTTGGCTGATGTTGAAAAGACAATCGACAGATTGTATTTTTCTTTCAGAAAAAAGAGTCTAGCATTCGGTTCTAGAGACTATCAAAAATATGCCGTCAGAGATGGCGGAACCGAGTATTGGCTAAATAATGAATTGATAGGAGTAGAAACAAATTCTATAGGTCCCTATGGAACATCGGATTTCTGGGAAGAATACACCGACGAATATGGAAACTTTTTGGGTTATGGATCATCCGAAACCCCAGACGTTAATTGTTCTATGTTTGTTGATGGCTGCCATAAATGTATAGTTCTAAGATTTGGAAACGTCGATGCTTGTAAGAAATCGTGCTTAGATACAGAAATTTCTAGAGCATAATGGTTGATAAAGATGGGTCTCATCCAGGGTCCATTTTAGTCAATGTAAACGGCAAAGTACTTAATATAATATTGATAGAGTTACGTATGTGACTCTTAATACCAATTACATACTGGCGGGCACCAGTATAAAAACGGCATATGTATATGAGATTCATCACACATGCAGGCATGTATCACGCAGATGATGTTTGTGCAACAGCTCTATTGCAAACTGTTTTTGGACACGATGTTGAAATCATCAGAACTAACAATTTGGGTGATATTATTGTTGAAGACGACGACATTGTGTTTGATATTGGTGGCGGAAGGTTTGATCACCACCAAGAAGGATCCGAGGTTCGAGAGAACGGGATCCCATACGCGGCTTTCGGTTTGTTGTGGAAAGAATTTCACTTCAAGCTTGATATTTGTGGCTGGGCTGCTCATCGAATGGATGAGGACTTTATCCAATATATCGATCAAACAGACAATTTCGGGCAGGTAAAATATCCGAATACATTGTCTGCTATGGTGACCTCAGCATTCTATGCCGGAACTTCATTTGAAGAATGCGTAGCCATGGTAAGACCACTTCTCAAGGGAGTAATTGAGAGTTATTCTAAACTCTCAATGCAGAGAGTCACTGTTGTTAACAAATCGATAGAAGATAAATCGGCGTTATTCGAAGATACACAAAACCATTATGATAGTCGTGTCTTCCAAGACACTGGGATTAAACTTATAATCGGCCCATCAAACAGAGGTGACGGTGTTGTTCTCAGATCACTGGATTCTGAGAAATTCCCAATCAGGATTCCTGAAGGGATTGAGCCTGTGTTCCTTCACAAAGCAAAATTCACAGGTACATTTAAAACAGTAGAGGATGCAAGAGCCGTAGCTCGCTACTCATTGGCTTAAAAAAATACTAGGTGGGAATTAACCCACCTAGTATTTTTTTTTGTTTAGATATCTTCCATTGTATTAAGAATATTTTTCAATGATGAGATTTCAGTCTTTGTCATTGATATTCCTTTTCCCATGCTTTTATGATCGGATGACCATGGTCGAATATCGAATTTTTCTTCAGAATCTGGATTCCATTTGATAAGATTCAATTCAAGATTCCATCCTTTATCTCCTCTAGGCCCAATGACATTTGGTGTGCCTATTAGTTGATAATCACTCATTTTGTATTCTTTTGGCTTAAAATTGCTTTCTTTTTTATGGTTATAATTACCACCATTAGAGTTGTTATTATTATACATATACGAATTCCTCCTATAATACGAATTCATATGATATGTATATTTTCATATTTAATATTATATAGAACAATCAATGTGTATATATTATATATTAGAATATGGAGGAAAATATGGCACATCAATATTATTGTGATAATGTAAAAGATCTTGTAAAGAAACAACGTATTATGCGAAAGATTAATAAAAAAGCAAATGATTTATACGATCTTATACGAGAACATAGCGAAATACTTGATTATTCAACTAGATCTAAACTAAAGACAGCTTTAATAGCTTTTGAAAATGCAATTTGTGAAAAATGTTCTTATACGAATGTGTGGCATCCATTTAGACTTAAATACTGTAAAAAGAAATGTCGTAACTATAAAAATTATGGTGGAAAGAAACAATACTGGAGGATTTTATGGAAACGAATAACAGGAAAGAAGAATTAGTTAAATTGATAAAAGAAGCCCAAGATGCGTACTATAATGGCGAAGATGCTATCATGTCAGATAAAGTTTTTGATTCTTTGTGGGATGAACTGACAGAATTGGATCCTGATAATCCTATTCTTCATAAAGTCGGTGAGGATTCTGGTTCCATATTTAAGAAAGCTCCACATGTTCTACACATGTTTAGTCAACAAAAGTGTAAAGAACCTAGTGAGTTTTTAGATTGGATATCTAAACATAAAGTTCCTAAATATCTAGTGCAACACAAATTGGATGGAGCATCTATAGAACTACAATACGTTGATGGCAATTTCGTGAAAGCTGTCACTAGAGGAAATGGCATTATTGGAGACGATGTCACACAAAACTTCATAAACAACCAAGATGTTCCAAAGAAAGTTGTTCTGAATGATAAACCGTTTAATGGTGGAGTTCGTGGAGAAGTTCTATTGTTTCACACAGATTTCGTTACACATTTCAAAGATAAGGCCAACTGTAGAAATGCAGCAAATGGAATAATGAAACGAAAGGACGATGAAGCTGCTAAGTTTTTACATATCATTGCATATGATGCTCAATCAACAGATGGTTATATGTTTGATACCGAAACTGAGAAAACTGTGTTCCTAGAATACAATGGTTTTAGAGTTGTTCAAACAACATATTTTGATTATAATCCTGAAGAAATAATCAAGATGAGAGATCGTTTGGGTTCTTCTAGATTTGATCAACTTGAGTACGATATTGATGGGCTGGTTATAAAGTGCGATAAGTGTGATCCAGAAGACGTTAAACGTGATAGACCAGATAAACAAATAGCATTTAAATTTTCTCTAGATGAAGCCATAACTACTATATTAGATGTAGAATGGAGTGTGTCTGGAAGAAGTAGAACACCAGTAGCTATCTGTCAACCTGTTCGTCTTAATGGAACGACGGTCAGACGAGCAAATCTTTGTAATCTTGGTTTGATACGTTCTATGGGGGCAAAGATAGGAAGTAAAGTTGTAATGGTAAAACGTGGTGAGATCATACCTAAGATTGAAAGGGTATGTGAAACGTTACCGAATGCTAGAGATATTCCTATCCCGACACGTTGTGATTTCTGTGGTTCTGAACTTCATGTGACTGATACTAAGATTGTTTGTCACAATCCAGTGTGTCCATCAACAATTTATCACAGAATAGAAAGATGGTGTGAAGTGCATAAGATATATGGTCTTGGTTTAGCAAATATAATTAAGTTGTATGATTCTGGTATAAAAGATATTGTAGATCTATACACTCATGATAACTTAGAGGATCTTTTGATAAGTGTTCTTGGTGAAAATGGACGAAAGATATATCCTAGAATAATTTCATCTAAGAAAACAAACTTAGCAAAAGTTCTACAAGGGTTTGATATGGAATATATAGGCGAATCGACTGCTAAATTATTAGCAAATGGCTTATCTTGGGACTTCAACGAGTTCAAAACAAAACTAAACATTGACAATATCATTGTACTAGAAGGAATGTCTGATATATCAACTATAAATGTACTTGGATCTATAATAGCAAATATGCCTATTCTTGAAAAATTGGTGGCAAATTTGGAATTAGAAATACCAAGTGCATCTTCAACCGATTCACAATTGAAAGGCATGAATATTTGTATTACCGGTGAATTATACAGTATGCCTAGATCTAAGATGAAAGAACTCTTAGAATCTAAAGGTGTTAAATTGCAAAGTGGTGTGTCTAAGACTACGGATTATCTAGTTTGTAATTCGCCTAGTGGATCAAGCAAATACACTACAGCTGTAGAGCTTGGTATAAATATAATAGATGAGCATAAACTCATTGAGCTTTTGGGAGGTTTTTAAATGGACAGCATTTTAATGGATCTTGGGGTAATCGATTATGATACTCGTATTGAATTGATGAACCGTGCAAAGGACAACTATGGCGTGTTTGATATTGTTGGACGGACATTGATTAAAGACGCGTTTGGAGAAGTAATGACACACGATGTAATGGTCTACGATCAAATGGATTTCACATTACGACTTATAACCACACAAGAATATTGTAATGCGAAATTCTACAAACATGTCGTCATATTAGATGCCGATAAAGATAATAATTGTGTTAAATACCATATCTTAACCAATGTTGAAATGGTTGATAAGTATCTTGTTGCATCTAAACAATACTTCAAAGATGTGATTAGCTCTGTCGATGTTTTTGGAAACAATACGATAAATTATGGGGAATTATTTACATTTGAGGCATCTAAGACTGTTGGTAGTGCATATGAAGCAATGAAATACATTCAATCTGGAATTGCCGATACAGTGTTATCATACAGTAACGAAGACAATGACATTCGTGATGAACTTGATTCATTGTTGAATAGTAAACTTTCACAAACAAATAGTATTGGCGAATTTGATATGCCTGGAATGTAATAAATAACGAATGAATTTAAAGCCTGGCTAGTAATAGCCAGGCTTATTTTTTAATATTGTCTTTTATACATAATATAAAGGAGAACTAACTATGGCAAATAAAATGTTATCTAATTCAGGAATCGTGAATTTATCAAGTAAGGACTATTCTGATGTTATATCCAAACTTGTTGAAACATACAATGGATCTGCTGCTTTCGTCAATATCGATTTTAATTCAGTATTTTCTAAATCACACGATATAAAATACAGTATATTTAGATATTCTGATGGAGAATTGAAACGAATGTCCTCAAATGATATTGAATCTATGTATGAATACGTTGTTTTATATGACGAAGTAAACAATGACGTGTTTGTTGGTTACATGTGTGTAACATCTTTTAAATTCAACATGATTTCTCTAGATGTAATGTTAAGAGTAAAAAATTTATCTGAGGCTATTAGAATCATTAAACTGGATTTGATAGGAAATGATATAAATCATACTCTTGATAGTGTATTTCGTGAATTCCAAGATAACAATGATGTCACAATATCTGATTCTGGGGATGCATTTGACACATGTAATGAATTGCTAGAATGTTGTTAACAGTTTTATTTAACCTTTCATAATAAATAGTTAATATTTATGTGGAGGTAGCTATTATGTGGTTGATAAGATCATACATAATCGGAGAGATCTTATCTTCATCGATTAAAAATGCTAATAAAAAGATCGATGCTATAGCAGATAAGATCTCAAATAAGTGTTGTAATAAGATTGATCTAGCTATAGATAAACTTGTTACAGCGAAAAAAGATGGAGAGTAGATATAAATAGGGAGGAATACTCCCTATTTATTTTTTCTCGAATATTGTATAAAAAACATATTAATAGCCTTATAACTATTAAAGATAAGGAGATTGAACTATGTTAACCAGTATTAAAGAAGCTCTAAACAATGAGAGATATTATGATGCTGTAAGTAATAAAATAAATTCTACTGTATTGGAATATTCACCAATATCTGAATTGGAAAAAGAAAGTAAAGCATTGATAGAAGATTCATACAAAGACCTTAGGCCAAATATAGATGTTGTCACTAAAGTTGCTATTGAATCAACTAATATGATGGAGAATCTGTCAAAAAACATTTATCCATCTTATAATAAGATCAATTCTATGCGAGGATCATTTTCCACAGAAGGTGCATTCCAAGACTTTTTATCAATGGCATTGAATAAATTCATTTCATTTATTGATAAGATTGTTGAGACTGTGCTTAAAATTTGGCACGTTATCAAACAAGTGTGTCAAAATATTAAGAAATTCTTAATATTACTGTTCAAAATAAACTGTCCAGTAGTTAAGAATGTCACTGATCTGAAACGATGGATAACCAAAAACAATCTATCAGCTATACAAATTGCGGATATGCTAAGCATTGATTCTCCAGATACTGGGCGAATTACGCTGAAATGTTTTGATATCGATAGTAAAAATGCGGACGGATCTTCTAAATTTGATGCTATCATGGACGTGTACACAAAACAAGTTTGTGAAATAAAACCTTCTGGTTATGTATCTAGAATACGTGAGCGTTCAAAAATATTACAAAACATTTGCTACACGATTAATGATTTCTCCGAAGAATCAATTAATGCTTTAACCGATGCAGATAATGATGATATGATCCAAACAATCATTAGCAAACTATCGTCTGATATGAAACGTGATGTAAGTCAGTTCTTTAAGAATATCGACGATGTAAATGATCTTAATGGTTGGGTAATACGAGAATACAAAATAAAAGCTCCTCATACAAATCATGGAATATGTGCTTGGGAAGACGTATTTACTGATAAACTGATCGCACATCAGTTAGTTGACAAACTCAAATATAATAAGTCAGCAGTATTATCAAAAGTCAATAATCTAAAAGACAATGACTCGATATATTCGTTGTATTCGCCTTTAACTGCTACTGACATTAGAAACAAAGTAGGTTGTCCAACAATAATCGAAAAAACATTTAATGTTAAAGATTTGTTTGGTAATGCAACGTGTGCGGAACTTCTTGATAAAATTTTAGATACAGCTAAAGTTGCCGAATTGTCAAGCCAAACACTCAGAAAAGACGTATCAATTCTAACTAACACTGTTGATATAATAAACGAATGTTCTGAAAAATCGATAGCTGCTGTTAACGATTATAGAAAAGAACTAAATTCAATAACTGCTTCTGATGATAAACTTGCTATCAGACGAGTATTTATATCTATGATAATGAAATTATTCCAAGATATAAATTTTGCTTCAATGACTATGAATAATATAATCTTTGAAGACATCTTTAACAGATCTAAAATAACAACAGATGTTTTGAGAAGTATGAATGATCTTCTTAAAAATATTAAAACTTCCGCAAATAAATGCTTGGAGAAATCGAAATGAAACAATTAAACCAATTTGAAGCATCTATACAGATGCTTAATAAAAATATTCCTACATTTGTTAAAACGGCATATTCTTCGTTTATGACAATTACAAATGAATTGATGAGTAAAATCAATTCGAATAGTGTGCATTCTGCATATTCTGTGAATAAAATTTTAATGGAGTTCTTCAACGGATCACGCGATAACTTGTTTGAACCTAACAAGACTCAGGAAATCAAACACGATGTATTGTCAACATTGATTGGATTCACTGGTGACAACAAAGCTAAACAAGTAGCATTATTGTCATATTTGGCATCTACGTTGACTATAGTTGATGGTTTGGAAAATATTGAACCACCATGTGTAGAATCACCAGATTTTTACATGCCTTTAAGCGAAATTAAAGGTGGATTTACTAATATTGATAATGGTTTTTCTTCACAACGTATGACAATGCCATCAATTGTAATCCAACCTGTTAATACAAACATAGTTGCATCACCAAAATTTGGATCACGAATTAGTTCAACTGTGGTTGAAAATAGTTTAGGATATAAAACAATTTTAGATGATTATAGATCAGAATGTGTGATTGATATATTTGATTTATTTAAATTGTTTTATACTATGGCTGCGAATAGTTCTACGACAACAGAAGACGACAATGTTGATATCGGTGACATTGACCCTATGTTATCAAAATTTACAACTATTTATGCACGATTAAATGATGCTGAGTTCATGAATTCAACAATTGATACTGTGTCAAAAATGTTGTTGAAATCGGCTATATCTACATACTTAGTATTTGCTGGTAAAATAATAGGCAATAAAAGCGATTTGTGTGGTTGGTTATACACATTCTTCGTAAAAGATAGTATGAGAGATGTAGAAAAAGGTGACTATCCAACATCGTCGGACATAACCTTACAGGCTAGAATGCAAACTTTGAATGATCTTCAAGATATGTCTAAGCCAAACAAATATACGTCTGATATGAACAACGATTCTGATATGAAAAATATCAATAGTTCTAGATATAAAATAAGAATGTATAACGGAATGGATCCATCGTTCGATGCATCTGTTTTCTATAAAAACATTCGCCTTTTATACTCTAACTGGGCAACAGTTATCAATGTAATTATCAGAATGTCTAATTCATATGATGCTAACAGAACTGTGTATGATGATGAAACTGAGAATGATTTGATTGGTGGAAGAAATAAATTCCAGCATTCTACTATATATTCAGACCATATAGCTATAGCTAGAGCAATATTGCAAACGTACATTACATGTCGATTCAGAACATACAATACAATCTATCAATTGAATATGGACAAAAACGCTGGGTCAATTCCATCTGATAAATTGATATCAGTTGGAATAAATTCTATAACAGACATGTGTGTAAAAGAAATAGTTAAAGATTATTGTAAAAATAAAACGGATTTCTTTATACCATATGATGCTAATATAGAATCTGTATTCAATTCGAATAGAGCAGAAACATGCATTATTGCTGATAAATTTATGGCTACAGCATACCTGATCATGTTGGATTATTTACATACACATCAAGAAGAAATTATATCACAAGATGATCCTGATACTGGAAAACCAAAACGTGAACTTTTCGAAGAAATATACTATAAACTATCTAACGTAGTTAATAAATTTGTATCTTCTAAAGAAAAGCTTCCTATAGGATTAATGAAATGCGAATTGGTTAGCGGAACAATTTTATCGTCTGGTAAGTATTCAGCTATACCATTTGATAAAAGCTATATGAATAATGCATCCGTTGTATCAAATAAATCAGATGGATATGATAAAACATTCGATACTCAGGAATTGAATGCGCACATTGTTGATGACAAAGATACCAATGAACAACGCGCATACGCTATAGTTGGTACAAACTTCGTCGTTCCTCCATTTTCAGATAGTGAATCGATTTATAGTAAATTGATTGGAATAAATGTTAAGAAACAATATGAGTTGACAGACACTGATATGAATTTTAAACAATTCCAAACAAGAGCTGTATCATTGTTCCCAAAAAATGAAGTCATAATCGACCAGTTAGTTAAAACCAGATTCAATACATCTACTGTGTTTAATTCAATAGAATCTATGTGTGATAAACTTGAAGGATCTGTTGAGAGCGAATGGGCACACTCTAGTTATAGCGACTTAGCTGGTATTACTCCAACTGTTATTGAAAGTGAAGATGCTGCTGAACTTGTTGCTGTAAAAGAAATGGAACCTGAAGCTCCATCTACTGAAGAACCATTGTTGAGTGAAGCTGATTTACACACGGTAAATGTTGGAGATGAACATAAGATCTTAAGACATGATGTAGATCTTAAATCTGGTTGTATAGCTGACTGTGAACCAAAAGATAGCGAATTTGTTAAAACTATCTCAGAAGAAAGTGCAGTATTGAATCGTTTCAATAAACTATTTAATAAAATAGTATTTGGTATAAAATAACTTTTTAAACGATGTACTGTGCCTAAAGTGGCACAGTACATTTATTTATTTATAACGGCAATAACGTTTATATATTATCACAATGCTAAAATAAGTGATAAAGGGGATAAATTATGAAAAGGTTTTTGTTATTAATTACATTTATAGTAAGTTGTGTGTCTAATAGCTTTGCTTCTAATGAATTGCCAGAATTAGACTTTACAAAATTCAATTCTGAAGATATCTTAACACTTGTGCATAATACTGTTCCTGAAGACGTAGTTGAAGCATTTGTGCAGTATACAGATGATGCGAATGTGCGATATAGAGATACTATGAGATTGTATCTTTTAGCAGTCGGTAAGCATGAATCTGAATGGAAGTACACAAAATCGTTAAGAGCAAATTCAAATGGTACATATGATATAGGTTATTTAATGCTAAATGAAAAGAATATCTGTGATCCGACATTCATTAAATACTTCATACCTAAACCAACAGATACGTACATCGTTAAAAATGAACAAGAGTTCTATTTAGCAACATGCATAAACTTTTTTAAGTATCTATACAATAGATACGGATTTGATGCTTGCTATGCATACAACGCTGGTGAGAGAAGATACATAGAAAACAGAATACCTCTCTCCACAAGGAGATATAAAGAAGGTGTTTTAAATAATCTAAAGATCTATCTATCCGATCTCTATAGTATAGCAGAAAAACGTATTGAACATGAACGATGGCTGGCTGAAATTGAGTTAAAAGCTAAGGTGCAAATCTTTGATATAGAAGATCACATATCGGTTGCAAAATTCCGTCGCATTTGTTCTAATACCCTTTCTATAAAAAGGATACTTGTATGGCATAAAGTTGTTGCCATATTTCCATCTAATGAAGAAACTTTAAAGCGCATTGCTAGAAGAAAGATCGTCATTTATCTATATGATACAAATGATGAAGATATTAAGATTAGAAGAATAGTTTCTGCTATTAGAGGAGACGATATAGAAACAGAATGTGAAACATTCCGTAGTGCCAATTATATAATTATTTAGGAGGTAATTTTGGCTAAATCTTATGTAACAGTTCCGATTCCAAATTTCGAAGAATCAGCAAATGAATACAAATTAATTTGTTGGTTAATCGTGAAACGTCTAGCAACACATGAAAGTGAGTTGTCATTTAGACTTAAAACAGAGTTTCAGAGCATATTGGTGAATCAAGTGAATGTGTTGAATGTCTATAATACAGATATTTTGAACAATCACTTCATAGCAATGCCATTAAAAACTTTCTGCAAATATTGGAATGTTAGAATTGTAGAAGTTTCAACCAATAAGAAAAGTAGGCCTATGACATTATCAGAATTTACAGAAATTATGAACAATTGTGATTCTATAAATTCTGATTTTGAATCTGGAAGATTGACTCTAGAATTTGAGTTAACCGATAAAGCTGTTGCTAAGATAAATAAGATTGATTCTAACAAGCTTGCAAAGCTATCGAAACGAACGAATTCTAGATCTATCAAATCTATTTATAGACGAGAAAAAATCGTCTATGTGCTATCTAAATTTGTAAGAGTTGTTACAAAATGATAGAATTAATACACAATAGGAGAAAACGCCGTGTTAGATAACGAAGTTGAATTTAGAGCAGATATTGAACGGATGGTTATGGGAGCCATGCTTGACACGCTAAATAAGCAAGGCAATGACTCTGAAGTATTTGCAACTACTCATTCAAGATTGAAAAATTTGGTTGATTCGATCGTTGAACGAGTTAAGAAAGAATCTAGCACTGCTAGATCTTAATTTAAACTAGGTGGGAAATTAACCCACCTAGTATTTTTTTTTCATTTAAATCGCATATAAAGTACTTAATATAATATTGATAGGATACGTATGTATTCTAAATCTTAATTATAATAGTCAAGGAATAAGACTATAAAACCAAGGAGTCAATTATGACTGATAGATTCAATGTTAAATTCCAAAACTTTACTTATGTTTCACTCCAACCTGCTAAGAAAGAAGAAAGTGAAAAGGATATCGTTCTCGAAGCATACAAAGATCTTATTAGATCGGGAATGAAAATGACCGCAGCTCAGAAAATCGAAGTTGCTAGATTTGTAAGTAAATACAGGGATCAATAAAGATCGGGTGGGGGAAAAGAATTTATTCTTAGTACCCTTTTTTTTTCGTTTATTTCCGAACGTTATAATGACTTAAAAACGATATATGCAGGAGAAATAAATATGGTAAATCAAGAAAACTTAAACTTTCTTTTTTCTATAAATGGTAAAGATATAACAAAAACGCAGATATTCAAATTGTTTGGCAAAACGTACAATAAAGAGACCAATAAGATCGAAGAACCTATGTTTCATACTTGGGACAAAATAAAAGTTCCAAAAGGTCAAATACCAAACTTGACTGAAGATGTGGAGACAACTGTTGGTAGATACATATTCAATGCAGCTATACTCGAACCAGCATTTGGAACGGTTATTCCATACTTCAACTATACTTTAAATGGTAAAAACTATGATAATTTAGTCCAAAGTATATGTGATAAACTTCTAGCCGATGAAGTTACTGGTGAACAATTCGCACAATTTCAATTAAGAATATGTTGGTTTAATAACTTTACTGAGATAATCATGCCAGGCTTATCAACCGATCTTCTTGTGCTTCCTGAAGAAATTAAAAACGAATTTAAACGCCTTCTTGAAGAAAACAAAGAAATCGTTCAGAATAACGATACTACTGGATATCTAGAAAAAATCGAAAAACCTATATTAGCATTTGCTAAAAAATATTATAAAGATAAAGGCGATCCTAGTTGGGATATATATTCTTTAGGTTCTAAACCTAAGTTTGACAACGTTTTTAAGAATATGTTTATTGAATGTGGACCTATTCTAGATATTACAGATGGTAAATATAAGATTAGCACTAATTGCTTTGCTGGTGGAATAAAACCAAGTGAATATCATTTATATGCAAATCAAGCTATATATGGTGCATATTCTCGTGCAGTTAATACTGCTTATGGTGGAGCTAAGACTAAAGAGTTCACAGCAGCTTTCCAAAGCTTAGTGGTTACAGAAGATGACTGTAAAAGCCAGGATACAATTGATGTAGAAATAGCAAATGGTACTGTAAATGATGTAAAATGGCGTTGGATAAAGAGTTCAGATAAGAGTGATCCTACATATGATGGCAATGGTTTTGTGCTATTAACACCAGATAAAGCTAAGAAAATGATAGGTCAAACCGTACAATGTAGAAGTCCTTTGTTCTGTAGAAGCGATAATTTGTGCTGGAAGTGCGTTGGAGAGATCTATAAACGTACAGGATTAAAGAATATAGGATTAACGTTATCCAAGTTGACGAGTATATTTTTGAACACCTCACTCAAGCAAATGCATGACTCCAGGATTTCTACCTTCAGAATGGATCCTAAAGCTTGTTTTTATACTATTTAGTTTTTGCTATTATTATGTTATCTTTTTAAAAAATATATTAGTCTGTACATATTTAATGAATTCTAACAATATTGATACATGATGTATTGAAAGGAGACATTTATGGTATGTATAGACTATAATAACAAAGACGCAAATGATATTATGTTTAGAAATGAGAAGTATATTGAAACTAGAGACCCTTATGCCGGATGGACGATATATCCTCCTGTTATAAAAGATGTTGAAAACCAAGAATACCCAAATCCCAATAAGGTTTTTATCAGAATGTATAATTCTAGAAGTCAAGCATTCATTTCTGTAACTTTGCCTAGGTTTGTCGTGGAACTTCATTTAGGTAGCAGAACCGACAGTAAAAACACAGGAGATATCAGATTTAAAGATGGGAATTGTAAAAATCTTGATATCTCCAACATGTCTTTTTCAAGAGAATTGACTCCTGGTCTATTCCCATATGACGATTATTATATAAATTTTAATCACAAGTATTATGGTAAGAAACCTGAGATTGGTCTTATCGATATAAAAACAAAAAGATCTGCTGGTCATATCTTGGAAGAACGTTATTGGCTCAGTGTAAAACTTGGTAGAAAAATAACTACGTTTGAAGGGCACGTTATCCATAAAGATGGCAACATTATGAATAATAATATGGATAATTTGGAACTAAAACCTAGTCATTGTACTATGGGAGAAGGCATCTATTCAGATTGTAAGATAGAAAAACGATTTAATGAACCTAGAGGTAGATGGATGGTTACCATATTTAAACGTGACCAGAATACAGATTTCTGGAATAGAATTGAGGGGAAGGCATATGCTAGATATCTTATGGAGGTTAAACTTGGAAAGATATTGCCAAAAGATGTGGAAGTAGATCACATCAATGGCGATAAGACTGACGATCGAATAGATAACTTACAACTTGTATCCCCAGAAGAAAATAAATTCAAAGCAGTATATGCTGGAGAAAATAGAATGACTACTTATGCCGAGGTACGTTGTAGGAATTGTGGTAAAATAAATCGGCATAAACCATATGATATGGTTCGTGATGGAAAATATGTTGTTATAAAATGTTTTTGTGATACACACTGTAAATCAGAATACATGCAAAAGCGTGGATTACGATATGACGATTTATTAGACCATATTGGACCTGATATAGTCAGATACATCGAAGTTCCAACTATATCTAAAGAACTTATGGAACGTACGCCTGATGAGATAAAAGAACGTGTCATGTCCACATGTGCAAAAATAGAAGAAAGAGTATCTGGTTACGGTATGGGTTTTTACATTATACCAACTTTAATTCCTACAAATCAACTCTTTGCACTATCTATAAATCCACTTCTTATTCCAAAAGTTGCATCAGACCCAGATCTCAAAAAAGAGTATATTTTCAATTCTTTGCCAGTAACGCCGTTTGATATTTAGTTTAATATAATTAGGACCACGGCGGTCCTAGTTATTTTTTTTTATCTATATTCCTAGTTCTTGTGGAAATACTTGTAGGACTACGTGTGATGTTGATGGTTGTAGGAACTCGTGCACCGGTTGTAGCGGATGTACCGGAGGTTTAACTATAGGATGTGCTGGTACTTGTAGTGGATGTGACGGAAAGTGTTATGATGCATGTAAAGATTTTTGCTCATCCTCTTCTTGTTCGGCCGCAGGACGAATATATTTTTAGTCAAACAATATTACAAAGTACTTAATATAATATTGATAGGATACGTATGTGTTCTAAATTCTAATTATAATGAGAAGGAAAACTCTAAACCAAGGAGTTCTATATGAACGAAACTTTAGAAAAATTGTTTGACGTCGCAGTTGAATTCGGTAAAAAGACTGTCGCTGAGACTGGTGGTGTATGGCACAAATTGGAGTTGTTGGACGACAATGATGTCATCTCAAACAATTTGCTCGGCATCCTTGAAAAAGAAGAAGGATTTTCAACCGAGCTCGTTGGCGTAGGAACGATAAAAGTTGTAAAATCTGAAAAATCTGGCTTGTATCGAATAGATATAAAGACAGATGGATACTATGAAATATTTAAAGACGAACCGCATTCAGTTGTCGTATATGTCTTGAAATAAGATTAAAGAGCGCGTCCAAAATATACGCGCTCTTTATTTTTAATATTATATTTCTAGCTTATAAGGAGAAAGACCTATGACTAAAGCTATATCGTCAGAAGCACTATGGTTGTGTCCAGAATTGAAAAAGGACGTGTATCACTGTCACTGTAGTAACGTGTTCCAATGTAACCATCCATCAAATATGATAGACGACGATTCTGATATTATTGTTGAGTTGGTCAAACAAGGAAAAATCAAGATAACCAGTGGAGATCCTTTAACATACGGATCTGTGTTGGTAAAAGTTCCTGGAACGGGTGGAAATCTAACCAAATGGGTATAAAATAAAAAATGTACTAAAATAAAGATCTGCATGGGTGAAATCCCATGCATTTTTTTTATTGCATTTGAGCAATTAACAATACAATAGTATTAGTTAATTAAATGTAAAAATAAAGGAGATAATTAAAAATATGGTATTTAATATTTATAATCCTGATGGAAGTAAAGCATTTAGTATTGAAAATACTGATGCTATTAGAAGTGAAGAATCTAATGAATTGTCTTTAGAATCTTTGTATGAAAGTGCTGAAAATTCATATGCTGAATGTACTAAATACATTAACGCTGTAGAAGTAATGAGTGCTGAAGGATTTGGTGAAAATGCGAAAGCTGTTATAAGCAAAGTTATAAAAAATATAAAAGAGTTTTTATTAAAAGTTTGTAACTTTATCGGCAATGTAATTCAAAAATGTGCAGTTTTCTTTAAAAACGTATGGAATAAACTTACAGGAACTGATAAACTGTTGGAAAGTGCCAAACATCTTGGAGAGATCAACGATAAATCTAAAACAATAACATTGAGTCCACTGATGTATAAATTGCTGTTTGAGAAGTCAGAAGCAATTGTTGATATGAATAGTTTTATAAAGGAATCTGCGAAATTAAATAGCGAATGTTATGAAATATATGGCAAAATCTCAACAATACTTAAAACTATTTTATCCACGGCAAAAAACGATTGGTTGCTAGACAGTTTCCATCATATATCAACAGAACGTGAATTTCTAGACGACGCTGTTGAACGAGTGTGTAACGGAATTGTTGCGGAATTAAAATTTGCCCGTCAATTATTTCTAAATGAAGATTATGTAAATGGAGATAACAATACTGTAAGTATAAATGAATTAATAAAACATTTACGTGGACTTAATATAGATGTATCATCAATTGAAAAGAATATAGAAACTTCAAATAAAGTATTGACTACATATTCTGCTGAATGTGTAAAATTGTTATCACAAGTTTCTGCAGATATAGATAAAATTCTTTCATTTGATAAAAATGGTCCAAATGTTTCTACACGTACTAAAGAAAAAATGATCTTTGTTAAGAAATTAATGGCGTCAGTTGCAAATAACTTGCAACGAATGACAAAAACCGTTAATGACGAACTTGTATATTCTACCAAATTATTGAATGAAATAAGAAAATGCTGTTCACAAATATCAAAATATAATGAAACTATGAATAATTAACTAATGTAATGATTAGGTTGGATAAATTCCAACCTAATTTATTTTTTATAACATAAAGAAAAGACGTTATAATGACTTAAAAATTATCAGGAGAGTCATTATGGCTGAACAAATAGATCCATCAAAAATAGATTTTATAAAAGTTATGCCAGATAATTCGTGCATAACAACAGTACCATACATTCAGATAGTTTTACCACAAAAGTATTTTGACAATAATATTTGTGAATTTGTTGGCAAGAATGTGAATACATTTGGATTGTTTGAGGTTAGAGTATTTAGAACAGAGGATTATGAAACTGAAACACCAGAAAAATATTTCTTTAAGTTTAAAGGAATGTTTATGTGTACACCTTCGTCTGTTACTGAAGAAAAAGTAAAAATAGAATCTCTATCTGAAGGGGATACTATCGAAACTAACGTTATTTTGGAATTCACAGAAGGTGCAACATTCATAACCTCAACAGTAATACAATCAGATGTAAACGTTGCTAGACGAATGTTGGATTTCATGACATTAGGTTATCTTCCTAATATATTGGATTATAAAGAAATAGCCAAATATTGGGCAGATGTAAACGTGTCAAATGGAATTAAACTTGGAGAAATGTCACAAACGTCCATCGAGTTGATCGTAAGTGAATTGTGCAGAGATCCTAAAGATTATTCTAGATCGTTTAGAAAACGTATAAAATCTGATCCAAAAGTTGACACAAAGAGTTGGAAACTTTTAAGTACTAAAATGATTCCAAGGTATACATCAGTTTTTGCTTCTCTTACTTCTGGTGATCCAAAAGGAAATCTTGTTAGTATGATAAGTAAAGAGAGAAGTGGAAAGAAACAATATGCTACTCCTCTTGAAGATAATTTGAACTAATTAAAAATAAAGGTAAAAAACATGATTTATAAAATATTTGATAATACTGAACGATTAGTGTGCTCAATAGAATCTGCTCCTAAAAGTCCTAGTGGCAAGTATCTCAATCACGGCGAGTTCAATAAAGATCCATACATAATAAACTATCCTGTGGATTTTAAAAACAAGAAACCAGTGGTTGATGATAAAGTTAAACAAGGAATTTTGAGAGCATTTGAAAATATTGCTATAACTGATAAAGGTAAGATAATACCACCTATTATAGATTTGGTAAACGAAGTCGTTAAATCCAAGGATAATAAGCATGCTAATATAGTTGGTAAAACTAAAAACATTCCTTTTACTAATAATCCTAATATTTTTATGAAAATATCTAAAACTGTAGAAATCGCTTTCTGTATATTGAAAATCGTAGATTGCGTTGCAACTGCTGGTGCAATTATACGAGATTTAGCAAATAAAAAAGAAATGACAATAGATTTTTCAAAAGTTAAAGATATACGTGATGGAAAGATATCATTGTATCGCGAACACTGATATTGACTATCGTATTATAAAATATTCATATAAGTGAGGTAAAAAATGAATACTAAAATTGATAAAAAAACTATGCTTATTCAACGTAGAATATTAGGTATTTTATGTATGGCGCTTGGTCCTTGTTCATTGATATTTGGTTTATTAGGTATGAAAACTAATTTTCCTAATTGGTATATGTCAATATCTGATACGTATTGGTGCAATTCTGGTATGTTTAACATAGGACTATTATTTGCTACATCTATATTCTTTTTCTCGTACAGTGGATATGACAAAAAAGATAGAATAGTTTCATTAATTGAAGCTATATCGTCTATGATGCTAATAGTATTTCCATGTGATCCACATCAAGCACATATAACTCGTGTAGGATTGTTAAATGTGAATCCTACTTTTAGCCAAATAATACATTCTGCATTTGCAGCTATATTATTTATAGCATATGCATATAATATAACATTCTTATTCACATTAAGTAAAGGTGAGAAAACTGAAAAGAAAGTTTTAAGAAATATAGTATATTATACAGCAGGTGTAATAATTTGGATAGGAATTATATTACAAGCATTATTCGTATTAAATTTATTAAGAATACCAGCTACTGTTCCATTTACAATGATAAATGAAATTGTTATGCTTATTGCATTTGGTGGAGCATACTTGGTAAAATCAGAAGCTGTGACGGTATTGAATGATTAAATGTGTAAGATAGTTTGATTATATTTATTATCACTAGGTGGGTGAATTAGCCCACCTAGTTTATTTTGTATATTTCACGATACATTACAATAGTAGTTGGTATAAATTTATATTTACGGAGATTATATAAACGTATGACGAAATATTTTGATACTAATTTGAATGATTGGGTACATGTCGTTGAAACACCAGAAGATATACACTCACTTAAATGGAATTTATATCTTGAATTTACGTGTAAACAATGTGGAAAAACTGCTAGATTTAGGTTTGCTAGATGTTATGAATCTAGATACAATACATTCTTGTGCACGGAATGTCATTCTAAGAAAACTTTTAATGAACGTTACGGGTCAGATTGGTACATGGGAACTAAAGACTTTATAAATAAAAGTAAAGAAACGAATCTTAAGCTCAGAGGTTGCGAATATGCTTCACAATCAAAAGAGTTTCGAGATAAGGTTGACGCTACGATAAGAAAAAAGGAAGAAGAAAATCCAAATGTATGGAAAGAAAATTATGCTAAAGCTATGGAAACTTATAAAGAACGAACAGGATACGATCATCCTTTAAGAAATCCAGAGGGCTTAGCAAAATGCAGACAAAGTTGTAAAGAAACGACTGGTTTTGAGAACCCATTGTGTGCTGAAAATAGAGAAAATATAAAACAAATTTGGCTTGATATGTATGGGGTTGATAACCCAATGAAGGTACCAGAAATTCATGCAAAAGCTGTCGAATCGTACAAAGAACGAACAGGGTATGAATACTCTATGCAAAATCCAGAAGCTAAGGCCAAAGCTGTTGATACTTGGACTGAACATTATGGCGTAGATCACCCTATGAAGAATGAAGAGATTAAAGCGAAGAATAGGGAGATTTGGATTGAACACTATGGTGTAGATAATCCTATGAAAGCACTAGAAGTACAAAATAGAGCCAAAGAAACTAATATTGAACATTGGGGAGCAACGTGTTATTTGGCCAGCAAAACAAATAAAGACGATATGATTAACAGATACGGATGCTTTAAACCAGGTATACAAAAAATTTGGTTTTTTGGCGAATATTTTGATTCATTATGGGAAGTAGCTGTATATTGGTATTGTGTTTGTAATGGAATTCCTATAATACGAAATCCGTATGGACTACAAGGCGGAATTCCATATGAAATAACTTTACCTAGTGGTGAAACGAAAACATACCATTATTATCCTGATTTTTGGATAAATGGTGAGATTGTGGAGGTAAAAGGAGACCAGTTGTTACCAAACGAAAATGGTCAAAATATTTATGATATACACTTTTGCGAAAATGACGATATAGATAGAATAATAAATGGGTTGAGGACTACTGCTAAAATAAAGAAAATTAAAGAAATGGGAATACGAATCTTAACTTCTGTTGAAATTAAACCATACGTTGACTGGCTCAATTCTTGGCTTAGAAGATGGGGTTACCACAGAGCATACCATTCTATCGGTAAGCGAATGGCGTATAAAATACCAAATTATACTAATGGTGTAACGCCATTTAACATTAAAGAAAATGAAGATTATGTTATGCCTAATACACCTGGTGCTACACCGTTCGACGGTTTGCTGGGTCGTGCCTCACATAAAGTTAATTCATAATAATTGTATTTATGTGATATACGTTGTCGTTGTACACAACGTACATATAAGCTGCAATCTAAGATTGCGTACGTGTACAACATGGTACACGATATGTGATGCCGAGTTTATATTTTATATAAAAGAATGTATACTAATACATATTATTGAATATATTCATGTAGTTTTAAGGAGATTTTAACATGTTAGAACCAATTAAAAACTTTCAAGGAATTTCGGTCACTACGTGTACAACTTACGCTTGCAATTTGGCATGTAAATACGACCTAATACAAGGTTCAAAGGTACTTATGGCCGATTTTACAGAAAAAAACATTGAAAATGTAGTTCCTGGTGACAAAATAATCGCTTTTGACGAGCATGCAAAAGATGGAAAACGAAATTTTGTAGTAGCCACAGTTATAGCTTCTGGGGTGACACGTGCATTAAAAGAAGCCTATAGATATTATACGTCCACAGGTGTTGAACTCATTGCTTCTGGTGAACATCCTGTATTAAATACTAATGATGGCATAAAAGAAGAATTTATCAAAACTGCTGATTTGTATAAAATGATGTCGAGCAATAATACCGATGATAAACCAAATACGTTTAAATTGGCAATGTTGGATACAAATATTGGCGGAAACACGATAAATATAGATTGTGCTGCTTCAACTAATGTAGAGTGTGAATTAAGAAAGATCGAATTTGATGAACCAAAGCAGTTCTATAATATGACTACATCATCAGCAACATACATCGCAAATGGAATTCTAGTTCATAACTGTTATGAAATTAATAAACGCAATGTTACAATTCCTATCGATTATGCTAAGAAATTCATTGATATAATTCTAGATGACCCGGATCCTATTGGTGTAACTGGAACTGAAGACGAATGGATGTTGGATCATGGTATAATCATAGACTTCATCGGCGGAGATTCGTTCATGAATCCAGAAATCATTGATGAAGTTTTAACATACTTTGTACAACAATGTGTGATTAAAAATCATAGATTTTTGACTAACTGGAGAGCATCTATATCTTCAAACGGAACATTGTTTGAGAATAAAGCTGTAAGAGATCTTATCGAAAAATGGAAAGATAACTTCAGTATCGGTGTATCTATTGATGGATGTCCTGAAATTCACGATAAGAATAGAATCATGGCTGCTAGAGATAAAGACGGAAATGAAGTAGGAAGTATGCAATATATAATGAAATGGTGGCCTTGGGTAAAAGAAAACTTACCATATACAGGTTCACAAACAAAAGCTACTTGTTCTAGAGAAAGTATTCCATATCTATTTGAATCGTTGCGTTATATGCATGAAGTTATGGGAATGACACACATTAACCAAAACTTCATTATGGAAGCTAATGGTTGTACAGATGAAGATTACATGCTGCTAGACGAACAATTCGAAAAGTGTAAAGACTATCTATTAGAGCATAGAGACGTGCTTTATTGGAGTATGTTTGATACACAAGGAATAAATGGTAGAGCCGAATCATACAACGCACATGAACAAAGTTTGGATAAAGGCTGGTGTGGTTCCGGGGCTATGCCTTCCGTAGGATTTAGTGGAAAAATCTACCCATGTTTTAGATGGTTACCACATACAATGGAACAAGCGGAAAAACAGTCTGACGAGCATGTTGTAGGTGACATATGGAACGGATTCAATCATAAAGAACGATTCCGTGAAGTAAAGGAACAAACTAGACGAAAAATAAGTAGTGAATACTGTAAGGTATGTAATAACGAGCCCGCATGTAGTTATTGTATAGCTGGGGCGTTTTCTGAATTCAACGCATTCAAGCGTACTGAACACATTTGTACGATAACTAAACTTCGTGCTAAATGGGCTCGTATTTACTGGCATGAGTTCGAAGAGCTTGATCATAGAGGCGGTAACTGGTACAGCGTAGTTCGTGATAGAGATGGAAATATCACACAGTTCAACGTGAATGGCGTAAATAAACTCAAGCATTCTACAAAATAAGGGTATCTGTTACAATTTAGGGTCAGATAAGGTTTAAACGTACAGTTTAATATAACTAGGGTCTAAATGACCCTAGTTATTTTTTTTTTCTAGTTCTTGTGGATCTACTTGTTTATTTTCTTGTACAGCATATTGTAGTGCTAGTTGTAAAGGTGAAAGCGGTCCAATGAATTGCCCATATACTGGATGTGGTTATTGTTCTAATAATTGTGGATCTAGTT